>Ga0194138_10000508_pt1 | contig 18402 bp, 16 predicted proteins | sample TARM_MetaG_T2_14_FD_134022 | JGI IMG/M metagenome (GOLD analysis project Ga0194138, IMG submission 134022) | Freshwater microbial communities from Pennsylvania, USA, analyzing microbe dynamics in response to fracking - TARM_MetaG_T2_14 (version 2) | ecosystem: Environmental > Aquatic >...
AACGGCGGCAGTGACAACGGCACCGATCAGCGGACCACGCCCGACTTCATCCACACCGGCCAGAAGTGAGCCTGAATAACGACATTCAAATGGCGGCAATGGCACCTTGGGCATCAGCTGGAGCCCCCTTCAACCAGTTCCGAGACAGCCTGGGCGGCTTTCTCGTCGGCACCCTGCCTCAAGGTAGCGTGCAACTCGGTAAACGCGGCCCTGAGGCGATCCCGCTCTTCAGTATTCTCCAGACGCTCGAGCACCGCAGCACCAAGATTTTCTGCGGTTGCAGCGTCCTGAAGCAGCTCAGGCACCAGTTGGCGTTTTGCCAGAAGATTGGGCAATGCTACGTAGGGCACTTTCACCAATTTCGAGAGCAACGCATAACTGATCCCACTCAGACGGTAACCCACCACCATGGGTTTTTTCAGTAACATAGCTTCCAGTGTGGCCGTGCCGGAAGCGAGCAGCACCACATCCGAAGCGGCCATCACATCCCGGGACCGCCCCCGGACAATGGTGACCGGCAGCTTAACCTCCAGCTTTTCCACCAGATCCCGAACCTGTTTCTCTCGCTCCCGGTTCACGCAGGGAATAACCAGCTGAAGGTCCGGGCGTTTTTCCTGAATCCAGCGAGAGGCTTCCAGAAACAGGGTTCCGAGACGCTCGACCTCCCCGGACCGACTTCCAGGCAGAACCGCCAGAACCGGAGCGTTGGCCTCAAGACCCAGAGAACCTCTCATCGCGAGAGTGTCTGGTTCCATTGGAATAAGATCTGCAAGTGGGTGACCAACAAACGTCACTGGCACCTGATGCTCCTCGTAGAACCGGGCCTCAAAGGGGAACAGGGTAAGCATGAGGTTAACGGACTTGGCAATCTTGAAGATTCGCTTTTGTCGCCAGGCCCAGACCGAGGGGCTGACATAGTGCACGGAAAGTATCCCGGCCTCCCGGCAACGGCGCTCAATAGCCAGGGTGAAATCCGGTGAATCGATGCCGATGACCACATCCGGAGGCGTGGTGAAAAAATAGTCGAGCAAGCGAGCACGGATACTGAACAGCTCACGGATTCGGCCCAGCACTTCCACCAGCCCCATCACCGACAGGCGCTCCATTGGCACCAGAGAGTGGAATCCCTCGGCGATCATTTCCTCGCCTCCGATCCCCGCAAATCGGGCATTGGGGTAACGCTTACGAAGGGAACGGATCAGGCCGGCGCCGAGAATGTCTCCCGATGCCTCGCCGGCAATGATTCCAAAGCTTATTTTGCGCTCGCTGACGATTTCGCTCGAGGGATGGTCCATCACCGACTGGCTCCCGCCGGGTTAGCGGATGATGCCGCGGTCTGCTCCGCGCAGGGAATCTATAAGAACCCGCACTTCGGCCACCTCAGAATAGGCTTTTTCCAGCTCCACGACGGCCTGTTCGGTCGTCAGACCCTGGCGGTAGACCACCTTATAGGCTCGGCGCAGTGCCAGCAGTACATCCTTGCTGAACCCGCGGCGCCTGAGGCCTTCCACATTCATGCCGTGGGGCTGTGCCGACTGTCCGCTTGCCATGATGTATGCCGGAATGTCTTTCAGCACAATACTGCCACCGGCGGCCATGCTGTGGGGGCCGATATGGCAAAACTGATGCACCATGGTGCCGCCACCGAGAATGGCATAATCCCCCACCGATACATGGCCGGCCAGAGTCGCACAATTGGCCAGGATAGTGTTATCACCGACAATGCAGTCATGGGCCACATGCACATAGGCCATCAACAGGTTGCCGTTGCCAATCCGGGTTTCGCCGCGATCCTGAACCGTACCCCGATGGATAGTGCAGTTCTCACGTATGACGTTATTGTCACCGATCACCAGAGTGGTAGGCTCACCCGCGTATTTCTTGTCCTGACATTCTTCGCCAACGCTGCAAAACTGGAAAATGCGGTTGTTACGCCCGACAACGGTTGGGCCTTTGACCACCACGTGGGAAAGAATTTCGGTACCGTCTCCCACTTCCACATCCGGGCCAATATAGCTCCATGGGCCAACGGTGACGTTATTCCCAAGCCTGGCTGACGGGTCTACAATCGCCTGAGGATGGACACCCGACCAGTCATTTGTCGCCATCAAACTTCTCTCTCAGCCGTCAGAATCTCTGCCACGCAGACGACTTCACCGTCGACCAGCGCGCGACAATCGAATTTGTAAATACCACGCTTTCCGGAGATGAGTTCCGATTCCATGCGCAGTTGGTCACCCGGCAAGACGGGCCGCTTCCAGCGCGCTTTGCTGGCTCCAGCCAAGTATTGTACCACGCCATCAGAGGGTTTCCGGCCCACGGTCACAAAACCGAGAATACCCGAAACCTGGGCCATGGCTTCAATGATAAGAACCCCGGGCATGATTGGATTGTTCGGGAAATGGCCCTGGAAGAACTCTTCGTTAAACGAGAGATTCTTGTAGCCCTTGATCGACTTCCCCTTCTCGAGCTCGGTTACCCGATCCACCAGCAAAAACGGGTATCGGTGCGGAAGATATTCCAGAATTTCTTTGGTGTTCATTATCATGTTGATCAGCCTCGGCCCTCTGCTTTCTTTTCCAGTTCTTTAATACGTCGCGCCAAGGCATCCAGTTGACGAAAACGTACCGCGTTCTTGCGCCATTGCCGGTTGGTATCCGCGCTGGTTCCGGAAGAGTATACGCCCGGTTCCCGAATATCACCGGTCACGAGGGTCATGCCCGTCAGGTGAACCTGGTCGCCAATCTCAAGGTGACCTGCCACGCCGGAAGCTCCGCCAAAGACACAGTTGCTGCCGATACGGGTACTCCCGGCAATACCGACCATCGCCGCCATGGCGCTGTGATCACCAATGCAGACGTTGTGAGCAATCTGAATCAGGTTATCGAGCTTTACCCCGTTTCCGATGACGGTGTCATCAAGGGCACCCCGATCGATAGTGGTGTTGGCGCCCACTTCCACGTCGTCCCCGAGGACAACACGACCCAGTTGCGCAATCCGGTGCCACACGCCCTTTTCGTTGGCAAACCCGAACCCGTCAGAGCCGATAACGGCTCCACTGAGTATGTGACAGCGCTGACCAAGCAGAACATCGTGAGCCAGGGTTACCCGTGGCCGGATCACAGACCCGGCACCAATGCGGGATCGGGCGCCAATGAAGGAACCGGCACCAATCACCACCTGTTCGCCAATCTCAACTTCGGCCTCAATAACCACGTTGGGGCCGATGCAGGCGTCCTCAGCCAGGGTTGCGGAGGGATCAATCACTGCCGTCGGGTGAACGCCGGGGGCGGCAACCGGTGCGGGATCAAACCAGTGACTCAGACGAGCATAACCGAGGTAAGGATTATCCAGTAACAGGACGTTGGTAGGAGCATCCTGTGCATGGGCCGGCGAAGCAATAACCGCAGAAGCCCGGGTATCAGCCAGATACCGTGCATAGGAGGGATTGGCCAGGAAACTGATCTGACCCGGCCCCGCCGCCTGCAGTGTTGCCAGGCCCGACACCCGCACCCTGGAATCGCCCCGAAGCTCTGCACCCAGGGCACTGGCTATCTCTCCCAGGCAGTAGGACCTTGCTGTCATTGCGTGCTCCCAGGCAACGATCAGGGCATCCGAGTGCCCGTCACAGATTAACGGTTCAGTTTCTCAAGAAGCTGAGAGGTCAGGTTCATTTCCGGCTTCACATACACCACCGCTTCGCTCGGCAGAATCAGATCGAGGTCGTTTTCCTCAAGCAGCTCTTTGACCGCCACATCCACTTCCGGGCGGGCTTCTTCCAGGAATGCCTGCTTGCGCTGGTTGACGGTGGAATCGAGCCGTTGCTTGAGAAAGTTGAACTCCTTCACCTTTTCCTGGAATTCACTGACCAGTTTGTTGCGTTCGGTCTCGTTCATCATGGCGCCGTCCTTTTCCAGGCGCTCTTTCAGCTTTCGGGCTTCTTCCTGCACTTCCCGGACTTTGGCTTCATCGCCGGCAAAATCCTTCTGGAGCGTCTCGCTGAAGGCTTTGGCATCGTCCGAAGAAAACAGGGCCTGTCGCAGATCGACCACACCTATCCGGGTTTCCGCCGCGGCAGGAAAGGAAAATGCCATGATCAAGGCGGCAAATATCAATAAAAATCGGGACATTACTTTTCTCCTGGTTTTTATCCGTAGGTTTTATCCATAGGTTCTAGAAAGTCTGCCCCAGTGAGAACTGGAACACCTGTACGTGATCTTCAGGCTTGTCATTGATGGGGTAAGCGAGACTGAATGCCAATGGGCCCACTGCCGTAAGCCACTGGAAGCCAATACCGGCAGACATCCGGACCTCACCCAGGCTCGGGCCAAACCCTCGATCAGTGTCAAATACCTGGCCGGCATCGAAGAAGAAGGACGTTCTCATCGACCGGCTATCGCCCGCGAATGGCGTTGGGAATATGAGTTCCAGACTTCCTTCCGTCAGCAAATTGCCACCGAACGGGTCCGGATTCGACCGGTCATTCACGTTATTCGTTGCCTCCAGGCCGAGAGAGTTTGTCCGATACCCCCGCACTGAGCCGTAGCCCCCGCTATAGAAGTGCTCGTAGAATGGCATCTGGCTACGGTCTCCGTAACCATCTCCATACCCAATCTTGGATCTGGCGCGAAATACCCAGTTATTATTATCGGTGACCGGCAAATAGAAGTCGGTGTCGTAGGTTAACTTGTAAAAAGTCAGATCACTGCCCGGCACCGCCAAATCAAGAGACAGGGAATGCTTATAGCCATCCGTTGGCAGCACACCCCGGTTAAGGGTACTGCGCCGCCAGCTACCAAACAGGAAGACGTTATTGAACGAATCACCTTCTTCATCAATAAACTGACTGACCTCCTCCGAGGTAAACGACCCTTCCTTAATGTTGGACTGGGTAACACCCGCCCCGAAATTCAGACGGGTGATCCTGTCAATAGGGTAGCCAAAGGTCATCCGGCCGCCATATTCATCGAGCAGAAATGACGATATGAATTCCTCTGCGTAGTCGGTCTGCCGCGCGAACAGACTGAAACCCCGGCTGACACCATCTACGGTGTAATAAGGATCCAGATACGATATGTTCGCGCTATTCACATAGTCACTTACGTTTACCCCAAAGGACACCCGCTTGCCAGTGCCGAAAAAGTTATTCTCGGACACATTGGCGCCAAGAATAATACCGGAGTTCTGCGAGAAGCCCACAGAGGCGGACAGACTGCCGGTTGGCTGCTCTTCTACCGAGTAATTCACGTCAACCAGATCGTCGGTTCCCGGCACCGGGACAGTATCGACATTGACGGTTTTGAAGAAGCCGAGACGTTCAAGCTTGGTCTTGGAAAATTCGATACGATCCGAGGAAGCGACACCGGCTTCCATCTGGGTCATTTCCTGGCGCAGCACGTCGTCACGGGTGGACACGTTGCCCTCAAAGTTGATCCGGCGCACATAGGCGCGTTTGCCGGGTTCAACAAAGAAGGTAACCGCCGCGGTATTATCCTCACCTGGCTCCGGGACTGCGTTGACATTGGCGAATGCGTAGCCTTCCCGGCCAAGCCGGAACGCCAGAGATTCCGAAATAGCGGTCATTCGGGAACGTGAGAAAACATCACCTTCTTCCACCGGAATGAGCGAGCGCAACTCCTCCTCACCCACGATCAGCTCACCACGCAGATTTATTTCCGAGATGGTGTACTGCGGCCCCTCATTCAGGGCAATGGCGATAAAAACTTTCTGCTTGTCCGGAGAGATCGAGACCTGACTGGACTCGATGTTGAAATCAAGATAACCGCGATCCAGGTAAAAAGAACGCAGCGTTTCCAGGTCTCCGCTCAGGCGCTCGCGCCCATACTTGTCGGAATTGGTGAGCGAGTTCCACCAGCTTGTGGTCTGCAGCTCAAGCAGTCCGCGCAACTCCTCGTCACTGAAGTCCCGGTTTCCGATCAGGTTTATGTGGTGGATTGCCGCCACAGACCCTTCGTTGATGTCAAGTTGGATGGCGACGCGATTGCTGGGCAGTTCCTCGGCGGTCGCCTTCACCCTGGCGTTGTACCGTCCCTGCGCGATATAGGAGCGAAGAATCTCCAGCTCCAGGCGCTCCAGCGTCGCGCGGCGGAAAACCTGTCCTTCCTGAAGGCCGGCACCGGCCAGGGCATCCATCAACATCTCGGTTTCAATGTTTTTGTTACCCTCGATCTCGATATTGCTGATGGACGGTCGTTCGCGCACCGTAACGATCAGAACCCCTGCATCACGGCTGGCCTCAATGTCCGTGAAAAGCCCTGTCTGGAAAAGGGATTTGATCGCATCGGCCAGTTCGGCCTGGTCAACCTGCTCACCGATATTAACGGGAAAGGCAGAGAAAACGGTACCGGCAGATACCCTCTGCAGGCCCTCCACCTCAATATCGGCAACGGTAAACTGGTCTGCAAATGCTGGCTTCAGACCGGACACAGCCACAGCGAGGCCAACAGCTACACTTAGAAGAGAACGTCTCATTCAAATATTTCGCCTGGTTAATGCGCGTAAGGAGCTCGCAATTCTCACAACCGCATCAGGTCGTTGTAAAGAGCAAACACCATTAATGTGAGGATCATTGCCATACCAATTCGTAACCCGAACGCCTGAACCTGTTCAGAAAGCGGCTTTCCACGCACGGCTTCGATGGTGTAATAGACAATATGACCACCATCAAGCACTGGCACCGGCAGAAGATTCAAAATACCCAAGCTCACGCTGAGATAGGCGAGAAAGCGCACAAAATCCTCAAAGCCTGAGCTGACACTGGCTTCGGCAACCCGGGCAATGGTGATCGGGCCACTGAGGTTGGTCGGAGACAACAGGCCGGTAACCATTTTCTTGATGGCCACGAGCGTGAGCCGGGTGTCGGCCCAGGTTTCACTGAGAGCAACGGGCACTGCCGAAAACGGGCCATAGCTGACCTCGCGCAGGACTTCATCCGGCCACGAAATAGCTTCAACGCCGGCACCGATAAAGCCAACGGTTTCTCCATTCTCCTCGGTCTTCGCCTCCGGGGTGACAGCGATTGAACGTTCCGCGCCATTGCGCTCAACGGTAACCTGGAGTGTCTCCCCCGGAGCACTGCGGATGAACTCGACCAGATCAAACCAGCTGCTGATGGGCTCACCGTTCACGGCAACCACACGGTCACCGGTTTGCAGACCAGCCGCCTGGGCCCGACCGCCCTCGGAAATCTGGCCCAGCACCGGTGGAACCGCCGGACGCCAGGGCGTAATGCCGAACTCCGCCAGCGGATTGGGCGTGTCGTCGCTCAGCCCCCAGCCGGCAAGTTCACCACGGATACTGCCACGGGCGCCATCTTCGGAAACCTCCATCGAGATCGGGCCCTGCTCACCGGTTCGCTCCAGAATCCGCATGTTCACATCACGCCAGGAACTGACCTGATGGCCGTCCACGGCGTGAATTTCCATACCTTCCTGCAAGCCGATGCGAGCTGCCACACTCCCATCGGCCACCTGGCCGACAATCGGTGCGACATGGGTAACGCCGACCACACTCAGCACCCAGTACGCGAAAATGGCAAAAAGAAAGTTCGCCAACGGACCGGCGGCGGCGATGGCAATACGCTGTGACGGCTTTTTCGACGTGAAGGCCTGGTGCTTCAGCTCTTCAGGGACCGGCCCCTCCCGCTCGTCCAGCATTTTGACATAGCCACCCAGGGGGATCGCAGCAATCGCAAATTCAGTCCCATGCCTGTCGTACCAGGAATACAGCGGCTTTCCGAAACCAACAGAGAAACGGAGAACTTTCACACCACAGCGGCGGGCAACCCAGAAGTGGCCGTATTCGTGCAGGGTCACGAGGATACCCAGGGTCAGCGCAAGGGCTAGAATGGATTCGATAATCTGCATAGCGTTCCTGATTAATGCTTCGGCCGGGCAGCAAACACCCGATGGTATCAGACAGTTAACAGGCCAATCTGTTCCCGTGCCCGGGTACGGGCCTCGGTATCCTTGGCGAAGATGATCTCAAAGCTGTCTGCCGGCTCAACCTGAGTTGCAGCCAATGTCCGCTCTATAATAACGGGGATATCAGCAAAACACAGATTACCTTCCAGAAAAGCGGCAACCGCCACCTCATTCGCGGCATTCAACACCGCCGGTGCAGTGCCTCCGGCCTCGAATGCCTCAGCCGCCAGGCGCAGGCAGGGAAACCGGACCAGATCCGGACGCTCGAAATGAAAGCTGCCAATGGCAAACAGATCCAGTGGTGCCACGCCTGCCTCAATACGCTGTGGCCAGGCCAGGCCATTGGCAATGGGTGTTCTCATATCCGGGCTGCCAAGTTGGGCAAGTACCGAACCATCGGCATACTCGACCATGGAATGAATGATGCTCTCCGGATGAACATGAACCTCGACCCGGTCCGGTGTCGTATTGAACAACCAGCACGCCTCTATCAATTCAAGGCCCTTGTTCATCAGCGTGGCCGAGTCCACGGAAATCTTCCGACCCATGGACCAGTTTGGATGGGCACACGCCTGGGACGGCGTGACCGTCCGAAGATCCTCCGCACTGTATTCCCGGAATGGCCCTCCGGAGGCCGTCAGCAGAATCCGGGTAATACCCGCAGCCGCGGGGTCGCGGATCTTGTCGGCTGGCATACACTGGAAGATGGCGTTGTGCTCGGAATCGATCGGCAGCAGTTCGGCACGGGCTTCGGCGACCGCATCCATAAACAGCTTGCCGGACATGACCAGCGCTTCCTTGTTGGCCAGCAATACCCGCTTGCCGGCCCGCGCTGCGGCGAGTGTCGGCGACAGGCCGGCAGCGCCGACAATGGCGGCCATCACAGTATCTATTTCGGGAGTCGAGGCAACCTGGCAAAGCCCCTCGACTCCTTCCAGAACCTGGGTATCCGGAAGATCGGACAGCAGCGCTGCAAGGGTTTTCGCGGCCTCGGGATTGGCCATGACCGCTACCCGCGGCCGGAATTCACGGCAAAGAACCGCAAGTTCTTCGGCACGGGTACTGGCAGTCAGGGCGTAGACCGAGAACCGGTCGGGGTGCCGCCGGATAACATCCAGAGTACTCAGACCAATGGAGCCTGTCGCGCCCAGAATACTGATATGACGGGTCTGCATAGTCACCAGTGCCCGGTTGTCAGCCAACCAAGTTGGGTAATAAGCAGTGCAAACACGGGAATAGCAGCCGTCAGGCTGTCAATCCTGTCCATAATACCCCCATGGCCTGGCAGCAGTTGACTACTGTCCTTAATGCCACGAAACCGCTTGAGCATGCTTTCCAACAGATCACCCAGTACAGACACAAGCCCGGTAATCAGGCTCGCAACGATCAGGAGCAACGTCTCGCCGGTTCCGGCGGCAGCCAGAGAGCTCACCAGAAGGGCAAAAACAGCCACCGCCAGAAGACCGCCCCAGACGCCTGCCCAGGACTTACCAGGACTGACACGGGGCGCAAGCTTGGCCTTGCCGAACGCGCGACCGGCAAAATATGCGCCGATATCCGCCACCCACACCACACAGAACACGTACAGAATCAAAAGCAGATTATTGGTGCTGTCGCCAAACTCGAAGCCACCGGTGCGCAAATGGTTGAGCCCCACCCATGCCGGAACCAGAACGAACAGCCCCATGACCGCTCGTGCTGGTATGCTACCCCACTTATCCGAGCCGGCCGGGTAACTCCGGACCAGCAAAAAACAGCAAAACCACCAGGCGAGCGCCAGCCAAAGAACCACCACAAAAGGAACATTCAGCAAGCCATACAGAATGGCGGCGGCCACCAGGGCATAAACGACCCTGCCCGCGGCATTTTCAATTCCGGACAGGTTTGCCCACTCCCAGGCGCCGAGCGTAATGATCGCACCGGTAAAGAGCGCAAAGCCCAGGGGCGGGAGGAAGAAAATCCCGCCTACGGCAATGGGAGCTAGAATCAGGGCAGTTATAATTCGGGTTTTTAACACGGTTAACGTCGCTATCGTTCGTTATTGTTTTAGAGCCTTGGCCGTTATCTGATCATCCGTCTGGCCAAAGCGACGCTGTCGGCCCGCATAGGCCTGCAAGGCCTTACGCATTTCCTCTTCCTGGAAATCAGGCCAGTAGACCGGTGAGAAGTAAAGCTCTGTGTAAGCCAGATGCCACAGCATGAAATTACTGATTCTCTGCTCCCCGGCAGTGCGGATCATCAGATCCGGCATTGGCAGATCACCAATACTCAGGTGCTGCTGAATCAGGTCGTCGGTAATATCAGACGGTTCCAGCTGCCCTGCCCGCACCTGCTCAGCGACCTGGCGGGTCGCCTGGGTGATATCCCAGTGGCCACCATAATTGGCAGCAATAACCAGGGTCATCCGGGCATTATCACGAGTCAGCTCTTCTGCTGCTTCCATGTGTTCACGCAGAGCAGGACTGAAGGCGGAGCGATCGCCGACAATTCTCAGACGGATCTCGTTGCGGTGAAGCTTGCGTACTTCCCGTTCCAGGGCGAACAGGAAAAGCTTCATCAATGCGGAAACCTCATCCTTGGGCCGACGCCAGTTTTCACTGGAAAAAGCAAACAGTGTCAGCACCTCAACGCCCTCACGGGCGCAGGTTTCCACGACGGCCCTGACCGCATCCACTCCGGCCTTGTGGCCGGCCACCCCCTTTAGCCGCCGAGCCTTGGCCCATCGGTTGTTACCATCCATGATAATGGCCACATGCCGGGGCCGGCTGTCTGCCGACACCGGAATCTCTGCGGATACACTTCCCGTCATGAAATCCCCTGTGCGGCCGGGACCAATAATTGGCCCGGCCGTTCAATTCGCTTGCAAGTGAACCCGGACGGTTAAACCGCCATCAGGTCCTCTTCTTTGGCCTTGAGCATCTTTTCGACTTCGGCAATGTAGCGGTCAGTCAGCTTCTGGATATCGTCTTCGCCCTTACGCTCGTCGTCCTCGGTGATTTCCTTCTCCTTCAACAGCTCCTTGATCATGCTGTTGGCATCCCGGCGGGCATTGCGAATAGAGACCCGACCGTGCTCGGCATCGGCTTTCGCCTGCTTGACCATCTCCCGACGGGTTTCCTCGGTCAGCATCGGCATCGGAATCCGGATGATGTCACCACTGGTTGCCGGATTGAGGCCAAGATCGGAGCTCATGATGGCTTTCTCAATGGTCGGCATCAGGTTTTTCTCCCAGGGAGAAACCGTTAAAGTCCGGTTGTCTTCGACATTGACACTGGCCACCTGCTTCAGCGGTGTTTCCTGGCCGTAATAGTTCACGGTGACACTGTCCAGAATGGACGGGTGCGCCCGACCGGTCCGGATCTTGTTGAAAGCCGAGTTCAGAGACTCGAGGCTCTTCTTCATTTTCTTTTCGGCTTCTGCTTTGATGTCGTCAATCACTTCAGCATCCTCAATTCGTTCGTCATGTCATTCCTGACCCTGGCCCCTCCGTTAAAACAAAGGGGCAGGAACAGCGATATTATTCGATCAGTGTACCTTCTTTTTCACCGGTTACGATGCGAGTCAACGCGCCCGCACGGTTCATGTCGAACACCCTCAGCGGCATGCCGTGATCCCGGGCAAGACAGATGGCGGTCAGATCCATTACGCCCAGCTTCTTGTCCAGAACTTCATCATAGGTGAGGTGGTCGTATTTTTCGGCACTGCTGTCCAGATGCGGATCAGCCGAGTAAACGCCATCTACCTTGGTGGCCTTGAGAACCGCATCGGCCTCGATTTCAATCCCACGGAGGCAGGCGGCGGAGTCGGTCGTGAAGAAGGGATTGCCGGTACCGGCACAGAAGATCACCACATCACCGTCCTTCAGATCCCTTACCGCCCGGCGGCGGTCGTAATGCTCGACAATCCCGCTCATGGGGATGGCAGACATCACCCGGGTACGGATGTTGGAACGTTCCAGTGCATCACGCATGGCCAGACCATTCATCACGGTGGCCAGCATCCCCATGTGGTCGCCGGTTACCCGATCCATACCGGCGGCACTCAGGGCTGCACCCCGGAACAGGTTACCGCCACCAATAACCAGGCCGACCTGCACACCGATGCCGATCAGGGCACCGATTTCGAGTGCCATGCGATCAAGAACTTTGGGATCAATACCGAAATCGTGCTCTCCCATCAGGGCCTCGCCACTGAGCTTGAGCAGAACACGCTTGTATCTGGGCTGGGTTTTCGATGATGTCGGCATGGTGATCCCCTTTTCGTCTGTTGGCTGCTATCCGGCGTGATACCCGTTGCAGGCTTGTATCTGACATACTCCTCGAAAAAGGGGCATCTCAGATACAAGCCCGCCACGAGAGCCGGGAGTGACCCGACTAACGTGGCAGACTCAGCTGGCGGGGAGGCAATCAGCCCCCTGCGCCAAAAGAAGGATCAGGCCTTGCCTGTGCCGGCTGCAGCAGCAACCTCGGCAGCAAAGTCCACTTCTTCCTTCTCGATGCCTTCACCCACTTCCAGGCGCACGAAGCCGACCAGTTCGCCACCGGCGGACTTGATCAGTTCACCCACGGTCTGGTCCGGGTTCTTAACGAAAGGCTGCTCAACAAGGCTGTTCTCCTTGAGGAACTTCTTGATGCGACCGCCCATCATTTTCTCGACGATCTCGGCAGGCTTGCCTTCCATATCCGGCTGGGCCTTGATGACTTCCTTTTCTTTCTCAAGTTCATCGGCAGGCATGTCTTCCGGCTTGCCAACACGCGGGTTAACCGCGGCGGCGTGCATGGCGATATCACGGGCCACTTCCGGATCACCGGCGGTCAGGGCAACAACCGATGCAATCTTATTGGTGCTGTGGACATAGCCACCAACGACCGGACCTTCAACCTTGACGATACGGCGCACGGTGATGTTCTCGCCGATCTTCTGAACCAGCGCTTCGCGCTTGGCTTCCAGATCGCCTTCCATCAGTTTGGCTACGTCGGTTTCGTCTTTTTCGAAGGCGACACTCAGAACATCGTTGGCAAAGTTAACGAAGTTGTCGTCACGGGCAACGAAGTCTGTCTCAGAGTTTACTTCCACAATGAAAGCAACGGTGTTGTCGTCAGAGATCTTGATCAGAGACACACCTTCAGCAGCTGTACGGCCAGCTTTCTTGGCAGCCTTCAGACCGGAAGACTTACGCAGCTCTTCAATTGCAGCATCAACACTGCCGTCAGCTTCCACGAGTGCTTTCTTGCACTCCATCATGCCAAGGCCGGTACGCTCACGCAGCTCTTTGACCATTGCAGCGGTAATTGCAGCCATGTTCAATCCTCTCAACTGTTCCGAATTCGGTGGGGAGGCGTGCCCGAAGCAACCACGGGCACGCCTTACTTCTCAATCGTGAAGGTAAAGCGTCACTCAGCGGCTGGAGCGGCGCCTTCGGCATCTTCGCTGACTTCGATAAACTCGTCAGCGCCAGCACCGGCAGACTGGGTTGCCTCCATGCAGGTATCGGCCACAGCCTTCACATAAATCTGGATCGCGCGAATGGCGTCATCGTTACCCGGGATCACGTAATCAACACCGTCAGGATCACTGTTGGTATCCACAACACCGATTACAGGAATGCCCAGCTTGTTGGCTTCCTTGATAGCGATCCGCTCGTGATCAACGTCGATGACGAACATGGCGTCCGGCAGACCACCCATATCCTTGATACCACCGATGGAGCGCTCGAGGCGGTCCATTTCACGGGTACGGTCCAGCGCTTCTTTCTTGGTCAGCTTATCGAAGGTACCGTCTTTGCTCTGGGCTTCCAGATCACGGTAGCGACGGATCGACTGACGAATGGTCTTGTAGTTGGTCAGCATGCCACCGAGCCAGCGGTGGTTAACAAACGGCTGACCGGCACGCTCGGCTTCTTCCTTGATGATCTTGGCCGCGGCACGCTTGGTACCAACGAACAGGATCTTGTTCTTGTTCTCTGCCAGCTGCTGAACGAATTGCAGCGCATCGTTCATGGCAGGAACAGTCTGCTCAAGGTTGATGATATGAATCTTGTTACGGGCGCCGAAGATGAACTTCGACATTTTCGGGTTCCAGTAGCGGGTCTGGTGACCGAAGTGAGCACCTGCCTTCAGCAGGTCACGCATATTTACCTGAGCCATGATAGTTACCTTTTTAGCTTCGGGTTAGTCCTCCACGTGTCCGATTATCCCAACCTGGCTCCTTGAAAAGCAGAAGCAGGCACCCTGGGATAACGTGTCGACACGTGTGTGAATTTGCCGGATTCGTTTCCAGCGGGCGCGTTTATACCATAAACGGGCCGGCCAACGCCATTAATTTTGACGGCACGCTTCCTTGTACCCGGGCATCAGGCCCCTTAAAATGCCGGTTTGATACAAATCAACGGGAAGCCCAATGCAGGTATCGATAAAGACTCCGGAAGAAATCGAAAAGATGCGCGTCGCAGGCCGACTGGCGGCCAATGTCCTCGAGATGATCGGGGGGCACGTCAAGCCCGGCGTATCCACCGAAGAACTCGACCGGATCTGTCACGACTACATTGTGAACGAGCAAAAGGCCATTCCGGCTCCGCTTAACTACAAGGGTTTTCCGAAATCCGTCTGTACCTCGGTCAACCATGTCATCTGCCACGGCATCCCCTCGGAAAAGAAAATCCTCAAGGACGGAGACATCCTGAATATCGATGTCACCGTAATAAAGGATGGCTATCACGGCGACACCAGCAAGATGTGGATTGTCGGCAAACCGAAACCGGGCACAGAACGGCTGATCCAGATTACCCAGGAGTGCCTCTATAAAGGTATCGAGCTGGTGAAGCCGGGAACCCGCCTGGGGGATATTGGTCATGTTATTCAGCAGCATGCCGAAAAACACCGTTATTCTGTGGTCCGCGACTACTGTGGACATGGCATCGGTGCGGTATTCCACGAGGAACCGCAGGTCATGCATTACGGCAAACCCGGTACCGGGATGGAACTTCAGGAAGGCATGACCTTTACCATTGAACCCATGATCAACCAGGGTAAATACCAGACCAAACTACTGCCAGACGGCTGGACGGTGGTCACCAAGGACCACAAACTGTCTGCCCAGTGGGAACACACCATACTTGTGACCGCCGATGGTCACGAGGTTCTCACCAAGCGATCGGAAGAGTCCTTCTAAGTGGACCGAAGCGAGCTGGAATCCAGAATCAGCAATGATCCCTCTCCGGTAAAGGCGGCCCGTGAGCTGTTAAAGGAAAGGTACAATGCCGATGCCGAGGCCTTCAGGCAGGGCGCCGATGTCCGTGCGCTGGTCCATTCCAGGGCCGACACGGTCGATACCGTCCTCAGGCTGATCTGGAACCGCTATCCGTTTTCCGGCTCACCGGACATCGCCCTGATTGCCGTCGGCGGCTACGGCAGGGGCGAGCTTCACCCTCACTCGGACATTGATCTTCTCATCCTTACCCGCAATGGTATCGAGGACAGCTGGCACGAAGACCTCGGCGCCTTTGTGACGCTGCTCTGGGACCTGAGGCTGGATATCGGCCACAGCGTTCGCAGTATCGAAGAAAGCAAGGCCGCCGCCCGTGAAGACATCACTATACTGACCAACCTGCTCGAAACCCGGACTATCGCGGGCCCGGATGAACTGCGGTCAGACCTCAGCGAGCAGGTGTACTCCGATGATGTCAGCACCGATCGCGACTATTTCATTGCCAAACGCGAAGAGCAGCAGCAGCGGCACCAGAAATACGGCGACACTGAATACAACCTGGAGCCCAACGTTAAAGGGTCTCCAGGCGCACTGCGGGATATCCAGACCATCGGCTGGATCACCAAGCGCCATTTCGGCCTGCAGAACATCGCCGATCTGACCCGCTTCAGCATCCTCACCGAAGAAGAGCACCAGATTCTGTTCCAGGGGGAAACCTTTCTGTGGCAGCTTCGCTACGGCCTTCAGCTTCTGGCCGACAGGAACGAGAACCGATTGCTGTTTGACCATCAGCGTACCCTGGCCCAGATGCTCGGCTACAGGGACGAAGGCAAACGGTTGGGCGTGGAGCTGATGATGCAGTCCTATTACCGGACCGTGCTTGCCCTCGCCGAGCTGGCTGATGTGATTCTCCAGTACTACGACGAGGCCATTCTGGGCAGCGCCTCTGAGGATGCCATCCAGCCGATCAACAAACGCTTCCAGATACGCAACTACTATATAGAAGCCGTCAACAACCAGGTTTTTGCCTACGCGCCCTATGCGATCATGGAAATCTTCGTACTGATGGCGCAATACCCCGAGATCAAGGGTATTCGGGCAACGACAATACGCTCCCTGCGGGCGCACCGACACCTGGTCGATGACGCCTTCCGCTCCGATCTCGCGGTAACCACGCTGTTTATGGAGCTGCTGAGAACACCCCATGCGCTGGACCAGACCCTGTCCGCCATGAAAAAGTACAATGTTCTCGGCCGCTACCTGCCGGAATTCGGCCAGATCATTGGCCAGATGCAGCACGACCTGTTCCACATATACACGGTGGATGCCCATACCATGCGGGTGATCCGTAACATGGTTCGACTCAACGGTACCGAAGCCCGCATCGAATATCCCCTGGCCTCCCGCCTGATCCACCGGCTGCCAAAACTGGAAACACTCTACATTGCCGGCATCTACCATGACGTTGCCAAGGGCCGGGGGGGAGACCATTCGGAGCTGGGCGCAATCGATGCTGAAAGTTTCTGCAAGCGCCATCACCTCAGTGAGCGGGACACCCAACTGATTGCGTGGCTGGTGGAAAACCACCTTCTGATGTCGATGACCGCCCAACGCAAGGACATCTCGGACCCGGACATCATCCATGGCTTTGCCAGGGCAGTGCCAAGCCAGGCGCATCTGGATTACCTGTACGTGCTGACGGTCTGTGACATCAGCGCGACCAATCCCAAGCTGTGGAACACATGGCGGGCATCGCTCCTGCGCCAGCTGTATATCGAGGCCAAGCGGGCTTTGCGGCGAGGGACGGAAACGCCGATCGACCGGCAGGAATGGGTACGGGCCACCCAGTCTGAAGCCCGGGAGATCCTGCACGCCCAGAACATGACCGACGAGCAGATTGACGCCATCTGGGACACCGTGGATGAAGATTATTTCCTTCAGGACTCCACCGTTGATATCGCCTGGCAGACGGCGGCCATCATCCGCCATGGCGACAACCCGGACCCGCTGGTACTGATTCGGGACACCCGGGGGGGACCAACAGACGGCTATTCCCAGATCATCATCTATATGAAAGACCGGGTGGCGCTGTTTGCTGCAACCACGGCGGTGCTGGAGCAACTGAACCTGAACATCGTGGACGCCCGGATCAGCTCCAGCGAAGGCCCCTACTCGATCAGCTCCTACGTGGTGCTGGATGAAAAAGGCCAGCCGCTGGGCATTGATCCGGCCCGCAAGGAACGCACACGCAAACGCCTGATCGAAGAGCTGGACGATCCCGATGACTACCCGGACATCATTCACCGGCGCACCCCTCGACAGCTGAAACATTTCGCCTTCCCAACGGAGGTGACATTTTCCAACGACACCATCAATCAGCGCACCGTGATGGAAGTGATCACTCCGGACCGACCCGGTCTTCTGGCGCGGGTCGGCCAGGTCCTTCTGGAGCACCGGGTTCGCCTCAGCAATGCCAAGATTGCCACCCTGGGTGAACGGGTTGAGGACGTGTTCTTCGTCACCGATGAGCAGGGTGAACCCATTCGCGATCCGGCCGTGTGCCAGGCCCTGCAGCAGGATCTCTGTAAAATGCTGGACGACATTCAATGAATCCGAATCTGAACCGACTCCATCCCTACCCGTTTGAAAAGCTGGCCAGGCTGAAAGCCGGCATTACCGTGCCCGAGCATCTCCGACCGATCTCACTGGGCATTGGCGAGCCCAAACATCCGTCCCCGGACTTCGTCAAACAGGTCATAGCAAACAATCTCGACAAACTCGCCAACTACCCGACCACCCGGGGCACGGACGAACTCCGCGAAGCGATCAGCCACTGGGCAACGCGCCGATTCAATCTGGCGCCCGGCAGCCTCAGCCCGGACCGCAACATTGTGCCGGTTAACGGGACCCGGGAAGCGATTTTCTCGCTGGTTCAGGCGGTGGTGGATGCCAGCAAACCTGCCACAGTGGTAAGCCCCAACCCCTTCTACCAGGTGTACGAAGGGGCAGCGTTTCTTGCCGGTGCCACCCCCGTTTACCTGCCCTGCGACGGTTCCAACGGCTTCATTCCCGATTTCGACTCGGTGCCGGAAGCCACCTGGCAGGATTGCCAGGTGCTGTTTCTATGCTCACCGGGCAACCCCAGTGGCGCCGTGATTCCCAGGGAGACACTGGCAAAGGTCATTGCCCTTGCCGATAAATACGACTTTATCGTTGCCTCTGACGAGTGCTACTCGGAACTGTATCCCGATGA
>Ga0194138_10000510_pt1 | contig 18331 bp, 18 predicted proteins | sample TARM_MetaG_T2_14_FD_134022 | JGI IMG/M metagenome (GOLD analysis project Ga0194138, IMG submission 134022) | Freshwater microbial communities from Pennsylvania, USA, analyzing microbe dynamics in response to fracking - TARM_MetaG_T2_14 (version 2) | ecosystem: Environmental > Aquatic >...
AATTTATAAATGCATCAACTATATCTAGGAAATATAACCCCGCCCCTGTAGAATAGAATATACTGAAAAAATATCCACCCAGAACTGTATATGTTACAATTTTCTTTCTATCTATACCAGTTTTATCCATAACAGCTGCTGAAAATGCTTCTGTTAGCGATACACAAGATGTTAAACCAGCAAATACTAGACATACGAAAAATAATACTCCAAATGCTACACCTAAAGGACCCATCATTGAAAACACTTTAGGGAATACAACGAAAGCTAATCCAATACTTTGGGAAGCAACTTCCTCAATAGGTACACCTTGACTTGTTGCCATAAAACCAAGAATTCCAAATACTCCTATTGCTGCTAAAAACTCAAATCCACAGTTTGCAAAAGCAGTCATGAATGCACTATTATTAATATCTGATTTTTTAGGTAGGTAACTTGAATAAGTAACCATTATACCCATGGCTAAACTAAGTGAGAAAAATACTTGTCCATACGCAGCTAACCATACCTTTGGCTCCATTACCTTTGACCAGTCAGGCGTAAACAGCTTATTAAGTCCAAGGGAAGCACCCGGTAGAGTTACCCCTCTTACAACAATTATAACCATAATGACAATAAGTGTTGGTAATAATACTTTGTTTAACTTTTCAATTCCATTTGCAATACCTTTATAACATACTACCCAATCTATAAACCAAATTAATGTTATTCCAATAAATATTGGCCATCTAATTCCTGCTAAATCAAATGGTCCACTTGATAATTGTAGAAAATTATTGAAAAAGAATGCATTTGTATCTGCTCCCCATGCTTGATTAAAGGAAAGATATATATAATTTATTGCCCAACTTAATATCATAGTATAATAAGTCATAATTATAAAGGATGTTATACTTGGCCACCATCCAAGCCACTCCCACTTTTTACTTGCTCTTGCGAAAGATAACGGTGTGGAACCTCTAAACTTATGCCCCATGCCATATTCTAATAATAGTAACGGTATACCAGCGGTAAATATTGCAAAGAAATATGGTATTAAAAAAGCTCCTCCACCATTTGAATATAGTAAATACGGATATCTCCATATATTACCTAACCCTACTGCAGATCCGACTGCTGCAAGGATAAATCCCATTTTCGAGCCCCATTGCTCTCTATTTTGCTCTGACACATCTTTCACTCCTTGTTAATATTTTTTTAGATTTTAGTAGTATGTTTATTACTTTAATAACTATTCAATGTCTTTTTAGATAAGGTCCGGCCAGACTTACATACTAAATTAGATTAAACAAAATGGAAAATAGAAAAATCTCCCAACGCTAAAACATAAATTGTTTTTTATGTTCTAGAGACGAAAGATTTATTCCGTGATACCACTCTAGTTCATAGCTTCTCGCGAAAGCTATATTTAAGGTTCAATAGTTAGTCCTTGAACCTTCGCCTTATAACGGGGGCGCTTCTACAAATATAGTAGAATTCCGGCTTCACCTACTCCATATACAATGTTTCGACTAAGCATCTCCGGAGTGATTATTATATATCTGTTTAACACCGAATCTCAGCACCTTCGGCTCTCTGTGGTTAAATCACTGATATTTTTGTTTCCATCATAGATGTCAGAATATTTTAGATGTCAGAATATTTATTTATTTACTAAAACTACAATTATCATTATACATACCACAAGTATCTATGTCAACACTAGCATTGTAGTAAATATTGGTTTAAAAAAAAGACTTTTTCGAAGACAGAAAAAAACCGTCAAGTACTAAGGTTGACGGCATTTATTTGCTTTAATTTTTCGACCATTACTTAACGAATCGTAATTGACTTTCTTAGTCTATTAAAGTTATTACTAAGTTGTTATTTCAAACCTCCATTTACAAGACATACAGTCTATGATTGTTTATGATCCGAACTCCCACATTCACTTGCATTGGCATTCAAAATATCCAAACCATGCCCCAGGGCGTCTAGAAGAACTGTTAAGGACTCTTTGACCGCTTTAGGGCTTCCAGGCATATTAATAATCAATGTATGGTTTCTTATTCCAGCTCTAGCCCTTGAAAGCATAGCCTTATTAGTAACAGTCATAGAATAAGCACGCATTGCCTCTGGTATACCCGGCGTCTCCCTTTGGATAACCGAAAGAGTGGCTTCCGGAGTAACATCTCGCATAGAAAAGCCTGTGCCTCCAGTGGTCAATATAAGGTGGTAGCTATCCTTATCCGACATGCGGACCATCACCTCACTTAACTGGTCTATCTCATCGGGAACGACCACTTTTTCTTTAACATCATACCCCGCTTCGGTCATCATATCCCTTATAAGGTCTCCACTCTGATCGACACGTTCACCCTTTGAACCTTTATCACTAGCAACTATAATACCGACAGAATAAATCATATTATATCACTATCCAACATAGTTATTTCATCATCAGAAACAACCCTACCACCCTTCAAAACACGGGTAAATATCCCTTGGGTAGGCATAATACATTGACCTACTTGCTGTTGTATGGCACATCCATTATGACATTCCTTACCTATTTGTGTTACCTCATGTACGGAATCACCAATTTGCAATTTAGTACCTATAGGAAGCTTCCAAAGCTCTAAGCCTTCCGTTGTAATATTTTCGGCAAATTTTCCAGTACAGAGTCCCTCAACCCCTAAATCCCTCATCATGTTCACACTCTCATTAGCCAACAAACTCACTTGACGATGCCACTTCCCACCATGGGCATCTCCTTCAAGACCAAAGTCCTCAACAAAGTTACCTTCTGGTATTGTTTTTTTAGGAACACCTTTTATCTCGCTAATATTAATTGCAATTACTCTACCTTTTAACATTTAAGCACCCTCCCTAATAAAGTGTCCACTCTTTCCACCTAGTTTTTCAGTCAGTCTAATACTCTGAATCACCATATTCTTATCGACAGCTTTACACATATCATAAATAGTCAAAGCCGCTGTTGTTACTGCTGTCAACGCTTCCATTTCAATTCCAGTTTTTCCAATTGTACTTACAACAGCTGTAATGTGAACTGCATTATTTTCTGAATCCATTTCAAAGTTCAAATCCACTCCAGTAATAAAGATATTGTGACACATTGGTATCAAATCACTGGTCTTTTTTGCTCCCATAATACCTGCCATCTGTGCAACGGATAATACATCACCTTTTTTATGGGTTCCATTGACCACCATCCGAAATGTCTCTTCCGACATAATAATCGTACCCTTTGCAACGGCCATACGGTTAGTATCGTCCTTTTCACCTACAGAAACCATTTTTGCTCTTCCACTTTCATTAAAATGAGTAAATTCCACGGTTATCCCCCTATCCCAATCATATTTCTTAAAACAGGTATATATTCAGTATCATTTATATGATGATGATCAGGTTTCCTAAATATTAAATCCTCTATATAAGTTGCTATCTTATCTTCATCATGTTCTAATATCTCTTTCAAATCTATTTCCCGATTAGAATGCAAGCATAACTTTAATTTCCCATCTGCAGTCATTCTAATTCGATTGCAGTCTTTACAAAAATGTTCCGATATAGAACTGATAAACCCAATCTTACCTTTATTGTCCTTCTTCATAAAGTATTCTGCAGGTCCATTGTAAGTGGATTCATTGGACTCGAACAAATCCATATATCGATCAATCAAAATTTGATTTGATATGAATTTATGCTTATTCCAGGAAGCAACTTCACCTATAGGCATCAGTTCAATAAAACGTACTTCTACGTCTTCACATGCCAATCCAATGAATTCCTTAATCTCATCTGTGTTGAAATGGTTTATTACAACAACGTTAATTTTAATGGGAAGTAATCCAGCCTCCTTGGCTGCAGCTATGCCTTCAAAGACACTCCCCAAATCTCCCCCTCTAGTGATCTTTTTATATTTGGTATTATTCAATGTATCGAGACTTATATTAATCCGATTTAATCCAGCGTCCTTTAATTTAAATGCATATTCCTTCAATAGTACGCCATTCGTCGTCATTGACAAATCCTTTACAGCACTCATTTTCCCTATGGCTTTGACTAGGTCCAATATCCCATTTCGTACTAAAGGCTCCCCACCTGTCAATCTCACCTTATTAACACCAAGCCGTGTCATAGCATTGACGAACTTAACATAGGATTCCATTCTCAAAATTTCATTATGGGATTTCTTTACTACGCCATCTGCTGGCATACAGTATTGACATTTCAAGTTACAAAGATCAGTCACAGATAAACGCAAGTAATTAATCTCTCGATTATATTGATCCCTCATCTATGATTCACCTACTTCAAAAGTCGACATATGGAATCCATCTAGCTCATATCCACCCAAATGCTTTAAATATTCTTCAAAATCCTTTTTCTGAATCTGTTCTAGAAAGTATTGTACTCTTGAATCATTTAAATACTCAGATGGGATAATAAAATCATAATCCTCTAATGCAACTGGTATAAAATCTAATCCCATGAGATTAGCTACAGATTGTATGCCTAAGCCGACATCCGAATTTCCACTTACTACTGATAAAGCAACACTTGTGTGAGTTGTTAATTCTCTGTCATATCCATTGATTGACTTTGGGTCACATTTACCATTCTTCAGAAGATAATCAAAGAGTACTCGGGTTCCTGACCCCCTTTGTCTATTAGCTAACATGACATCATTCCCTACTAAATCCTCTATACCCTTAATATTTTTAGGGTTTCCTTTTTCAACATATATGCCCTGCCATCGCTTAATTCCTTTTAGAAGATAGATTTTCTTTCCTTTCAAGTACCTATTAATAAATCCGATGTTGTAGATGCCTGTCTCTTCATCTAATAAATGTGTGGGTGCAATATGTGTCTCACCTTTTCTAATTGCCATAATACCACCTAAACTACCGACATGGGCAGATGAAATAGTATAACCATCACCAGACTTAGCCATGAAATCATTCAAATAGTCTATTAAAATATCGTGACTCCCAATTGATACTAGGGAACGATCAATTGTGTCTAATGACTTTAGTAGCTGCACTTTTACAATCGAGCCAGCTTCATAACCTTCAGAGGCCTTAGGAATCCTAAGTAGTCCATCTGCATTAACCAGGGACATCGTCGCCCCCGCACCGCGGGTTAGTGGTGTTCCTATTCTTATATCACCAACTTTTCCAAGTTTCACCCTAACGACCTCTTCGTGCTTTAAGGCAGATACGATTCTTTTAGAAAGGGTCACATCAATTCTAACATCCTCACTTCTTCTTATTGATGGGTTTACCAAAGGAAGAACGAAGGTTTTAAAAGCTATATATGCAGAGACCGGATAACCAGGTACGCCAATCACTGGCTTGCCAGATATCTTACCTATAATAGTTGGTTTACCAGGTTTAATTGCAATACCATGAATATATACATCTCCTAGTTCTCTTATTAGATCCACAGTATAATCCTCTGAACCGGCAGATGATCCAGCGTTAATGACCGTAATATCATTCTCTTGGATTGATTTCAATAGCGCCTTCCTTAATTTATCTATATCATCAGGTACCGGATTATATCGTCTCGGAATTCCATTAGATTCAATTACCATGTTTTCAAAAACCCTAGAATTAGAATCAATAATATTGCCTGGTTTCAAAGATTCACCAGGATTTACAATCTCTGTTCCTGTGGGTATTATACCTACCGTTTTCTGTTTATACACTACTAATTCTACAATGCCACCACTGATTAGAGCCCCAATATCAACAGGAGTTATACGATGATTAGATGGAAGGAGCATATCACCACAGACAATATCTTCGCCAACAACTCTTACATTTTCCCATGGGTACACTGATTTAATTGTTCCGACCTTCCCATCTCCTTTAGGGGCCACATCTTCAATCATTAGGACAGCATTGAAATTGGGGTCTATAAGGTCCCCGGTATCAACATACATGAAATCCTGGCCTTCACATAGAATTACCTCATTTCTTTCATGGGCACCGTACGTAGATTCAGCCTTTAAAGCAATTCCATCCATGGCTGATGCATTATAATGGGGATTTGAGATAGTAGCAAATATAGGTTCCTTCGTAGTTCTCCCCAAACAATTCAAAACAGAAATAGTCTCAGATTCTTCATGTAATGGCATAATGAAATCTCTTTTTAGTATTTGTTCTGCCTCTTCTAAATCTACTGTTTCTAAATATACATTCCTTTTCAACCCATATCCCTCCATTCTAGTCAAACATATAAACCCTTAAAGGGGTCCCCACTTCAATTCCTTCTTTTTCCATCGGTATCCTTATATACCCCTCCGCTTTGGATAACAAGGAAACCATCCCTGACTTACCATTCACAGGATGTGCTATATAACCAGTATCAGTTTCCTCTAGGGAGACCATATAGTACACCTCTCTACCAGATGAAACATGGGCCTGAAAACCTGAAGTTGCCACTATAAATCGATATTTTTGCGTAGATTTAAGAAACTGTTCACTTATAAATGGTTCAATAATAGCCTTATATGCAATCATGCAGGAGGCAGGGTGCCCAGGCAGTCCAAATACCACCTTATTATCAATCTTTGCCACGATAGTAGGCTTTCCTGGCTTTATTGCTACTCCATGAACTAAAACCCCTGGCTGTCCTAATTGATTTATTATATCCGGGGTCATATCCTTTGTCCCTACAGAACTACCTCCAGATACAAGTAGTACATCAGATACAGATAGGGCCTCTTCCATATGTTGCCTTAGTAGTACAGAATCATCTTCAACCCTCTTTATATATGTGACTTCACAACCACAGGCTTTAAGCATCTCTTTTAAGCCATATCCATTAACATCTCTAATTTGGCCTATTCTAGGATTTTTCCTAATGTCCACCAGTTCATCCCCTGTTGAAAGAATGGACACCTTCGGTTTTTGGCAAACTTCAACTTCATAATATCCCAGAGCCGCTAAAACACTAATATGCTGCGTTCCAATAACTGTGCCTTTAAGTAAAACAACTTCATCTTTTTTAACGTCGTCGCCTACTGATATGATGTTTTCTAAAGGTGCTACTGGACGATGAATCATAACCCCTCCAAAGATTTCTTCTGTATTCTCAATCATACAAACTCCATCGGCACCCTCTGGAATAACGCCACCCGTAGGAACATATACAGCTTCGTAATCATTGACTATCAATTTCGTTCCTGTCCCCATAACTGTTTCACCGATTATCCTTAGGAAAGCCGGCATACTTTCGGAACAACCAATAGTATCATTAGATTTCAAGGCATATCCATCTACAGTTGAACGTATAAATGCAGGAATATTTTCCCGGGAAACTAAATCATTTTTTAAAATTCTGCCATGGGCATCGTTAATGTCAACCCACTCACCTTCCATTGAAAGGTTTTGAAATTCTTTTCTCAATAATGCATGAACATCCTCTCGTTTCATAACCGTAAACATATCCATAATCTACACCCCAAACCTTTTATAATCAATTGCTATAACCATTTCCTTCATGCACTTCAACAGATAATCCTGATTGCATCGTACTAAAGTTCCGTCCTTCAGAAGGGAGACGTTATCACATACTCGGATTACTTGATTTATATTGTGTGACACTAGAATAATACTGACCTTCGACATTCGTTGATACTCAATCAATAGATTTTCTAGGAATTCTACTGTATCAGGATCAACATTGGCTGTAGCCTCATCCAGAAGCAACAGTTTTGGTTCGAAGATTAACCCTCTGGCTAAGGCTACCTTCTGACGTTCACCAGCAGATAAAACCTCTGCTTCTCTATTTTTTATATATTCAATTCCAAACTTCTTCAAATATAGGTCTACTTTATTGTGTATCATATCTTTCGAATACCCTCTTATTTTGAGTGGATAAGCAATGTTTTCAAACACGCTACGCTTTATCATATATGGTTTTTGGCTAATGTAGGTTACCTCTTTTATTAATTCCTCATGATATAACTTATGGTTGTACAGTATTTCCCCGTCATAACATTTGTCCAGTCCAGCTATCATCCTTAACAACGTCGTTTTTCCAGAGCCATTATCACCTATGACACCGTGAATCATATTGGGTTTAAACTCGTAATCACATATATGGAATATATCTTTTTTTTCATAGTTTTTGCAAACTTGATTTAATTGAATCCTCATCTGACATCACCTGATATTCTATGAAGCGCTGTATTGGTACAAACCGCTATAACTATTAGAACTATGCCCATAGCAATAGATTCAGAGTAATTCCCCATGGAATTGTTCATTGCAATAAAAGTCGTCATGACCCGGGTATGACCTTTTATATTACCACCCACAATCATAACTGCCCCAACTTCAGAAATCCCACGACCAAAACCTGTGGTTGTGGCAATTGCTATAGTCCTCTTTAACTCTCTCATAACTAAAATCGTTTGGTCTATCTTATTACCCCCAAGGGTTAATGAGATTTCACGTATGTCTTCCCCATATTCCTTTGTCTGATTATATATGATTCCCGTGATAATCGGTGTGATTAAAACCGTTTGGGCAATAATCATTGCCAAAGGAGTAAACATCAACTGATAGTTTCCTAAAGGGCCACGTCTTGATATAACCAGGGTTACAAAAAGACCAACAACTACTGGGGGCAATGCCATAAGTGAATAGACAATTTTAACAATCGTTTTTTTTAAAGGAAATTCATTTAAACCCATTAAGGTTCCAACTAAAATCCCTATAACTGAAGATAGAATTGTGGCAGTCATCGAAACAAAAATAGATAGACCAATGATAGAATATATCTCTTTATCAAAGGAGGCCAGTAGATAAAATGCTTCTATAAATCCTTCAAATATGGTTGCCATAAATATACCTACCTTCCTATTGATTACCTTGCATTGGGTATGAACAACGATTGTCCAAAAGTATCAACGCCAAATTCTCTAATTAGCTCTTGAGTGCTATCAGAAAGAATCCACTCAACAAATGAATTTGCCCCTTCTGAATTTATTCTTACATTTTTCTCCGGATTAACTGCAATAACACCATATTGATTAAATAATAAAGGATCTTCTTCCAATAAAATCTTAGATTCTACTTTATCAGCCATACTTAAAAATGTAGCCCGGTCAGTTATGGTATAGGCCTCTAGCTCATCAGCCATCGTTATAACCTCACCCATACCTCGACCTGCGGATATGTAAAAATCCCCTCCTGGAACAATATTTAAACGGTTCCACATGGATAATTCTTGCTTGTGTGTACCCGAATCATCCCCTCTAGAAATGAATTTACTTTTACTTTCGGTGATTGCTTCAAAAGCCCTTAGGGCATCAGCTTCTATATCTTTCAAATTTGCAGGGTCAGATTCCGGCCCAATAATAATAAAATCGTTGTACATGACATCAAATCGCTCTAAACCATGTCCATCTGCTACAAAGGCTTCTTCAGATTCCTTTGCATGAACTAGAAGGACATCTGCCTCTCCATCCATTCCCATTTGAAGAGCCTTTCCAGTACCAACTGCTACCACCTTCGCCTCTATACCTGTTTTTTCAGTGAAGTCACCCAATATAGATGTTAGTAAACCACTATTTTCTGTAGAAGTCGTCGTCGTAAGGATAATCTCACTCTCTACATTCGGTCCTGTGGTCGGGCTCGTACAGGCTGCCAATAAGCTTACTAATACTAAAAAAACTAACAACCTTTTCATATAATCATATCCCCTTATTTGTTCTCTCCCTGTGTAATATACAAAAAACGCTCTTTTTTGGAAAACAAAAAGAACGTTAGTAAAAAGATTCTTCCTTTCCAAACACGGGAGGCAATTAAATTTCTTTAATTACCCATAGGTCAGGTATTCATAGTTTCCCTTAGAATAAATGACTCGGAATAATTATTCTATTTTTATATTTTTAATCAATATCTAGAACAAATGTCTCGTTATCTAACAGGTCTATCATCAGTAGCTTTTTGCGCAAAATTTCACCTAATCCTAAAAGTACTTTTAATACTTCCGAAACTTGAAACGAAGCAATACAAGCTGGTGTAAAGGAAGGGTTCCCTATCTTCTTCTCAACACCTTTACCAGTCTTAGTCTTATAAATAGTGGTTAATGTTCGATCTCCGGGGAAAATTGTTGTAACCTGCCCATACCATCCTGCTATTGCTCCATGAACTAATGGGATTCCCATGGTCTCACAGGCCTTTTCTAGTGTAATTCTAGCATCAATTGAATCTAGACTATCCACAACTAAATCATGACCCTGAATGAGCGTACTGACATTATCTTCATTCAAGAAGATCTCAATGCCTACAACTTTAACCTCAGGATTAACCTGCTTCATACGTTCTCGGGCTACTTCAACTTTGACTCTGTTAATACTATCTGAGGTTGCTAGTATCTGTCTATTTAGATTCGTCTCGTCAAAAACATCCCCATCTATTATCGTTATACTACCAATTCCAACCCGTGTTAACATTTCCAAAATATAGCCACCAAGGCCACCGGAGCCTACGATACAAACCTTGTTATTCCGAAGTATATTCATATCTTTATCAGAGAATATACCATTTTTTGAATATCTCATGAGTCATCCACCTCCAACCGGTGGAAATACGGATATATAGTCTCCTGACTTTAAGGTCTGATCGAAATCTCCATCTCGACCATTAATCAACAGAATCGCAACATCCTCCTCAGAAACTCCAATATCACGAAGTAATGATCGAGGGGTTGGTTCGTTTTGTTCCAATACAACTGTCTTACCTCTTCCTTCACGAAATGTTGCGAACAATCGAATTTCAACCTTCATATTTTCCACCTCTGCTTAATTTAATCCTAAGGATGCAACTTGTAAACCTAAGGATTCTAATTTTTCATCTGTTGGAATACCCTCAGCAGACCATCCCCTTAAGGCATAATACTCTGGTAGTAGCTGATCTAATTTAGTAACCCAACCTTTGGATGGGCCATCAGGGATACCCTCTTCTAATAAACGTTTTGGTAACTTATCTTCTGAAGGATCAATACCAGCTTCTAAATTAAACATCTTTTCTATATTCCAAACCCGGTCGCCGGCTTCAAGTATACTTTCAGCCGTATGTTCAGTCCCCGCAACAGCATTTAACAATTTTGCGTAATCATCAGCCCCTAATGCAAAGGAAGTAAATAGACATAGTCCCAAGGAATCAATGGAGGCAGTTAGATCTTGGAAAATTTTTGCCCACAAGGCTTTTCCTTCTAAACTTAAACGGTCTAATTTTTCAGGCAGTCCTAGAATCTCAGGGGAAATCAGGTAACCTCTAACGTGACAACCACCTCTATTTGATGTAGCATATTGTAACCCTTGGCCTTGAATACCTCTCGGGTCATAGGCAGGTAATTCTTGTTTCTTTACACTCATTGATAGATCTGGACGACCGTACATATCAGCTAAACGATATGAACCTACTGCCAACTTATCGCCAAAACCTTCTCTATAGGCTAGTTTCTTCGTCCACTCAACAATAGACTGGGCATTGCCAAATTCCAAAGGCTCACCTTCAATTTCTTCAGCCTTTACTAAGTCCAGTTGTCTTAATTCCATTGCAGCCGCCAAAGTAGTACCTGTTGAAATCGTATCTAGTCCTAATTCATTACACCAATGATTTGCTTTAATAACTTCTTTTAAATCATTAATTCCACAGTCAGAGCCAAACGCCCAAAGTGTTTCATACTCAGGCCCGGCCATTTCAACGTCATCAACTTTACACCATCTACCACAGGCTATTGGACATCTATAACATGCTGTATTTTTAACTAAAAATTTATCCCTCATGCTCTCACCACTGATATCATCAGCATTTTCATCCTGTGCTGCTTGGAAATTTCTGTATGGATAAACTCCATTCTCGTTAATAATATTAACTAAAACTGCTGTACCATAGGTAGGTAAACCTTGCCCAGTTACACCATTTTCTCTAATTTTTTTGATACTCTCTTTAAAGACTGCTTTGAGAGCCTCTTCATCTTTAATACCAACTTTTTGTGACCCCTTAACAACGATTGCTTTTAGGTTTTTTGATCCCATAACGGCACCTACACCAGATCTGCCCGCAGCACGATCCTTATCATTCATAATAGATGCAATCAATGATAGGTTTTCACCCCCTGGTCCAATTGTCAATACTCTGGTCTTTTCACCGTGTGCTTCCTGCAGAATATCCGTTGTCTCTCCAACCAGTTTTCCCCACAGAGTTTCGGCTGATTTAAGTTCTACTTGATCATCGACAATGTTCAAATAAACAGGTTCTTCCGATTGGTCTTCAAAAATGATCATATCATAGCCCGCAGATTTCAACTCTGCTCCAAAGAATCCACCGGAGTTTGAGCTAGCAATTGTTCCTGTCAAGGGTGATTTTGTTACAACCATATAACGTCCACCAGTCGGTGTTGGTGTTCCAGTCAAAGCCCCAGTAACTACCATAAGCTTATTTTCAGGGCTTAAAGCGTCTACTTTTGGGTCTACTTCATCCATCATAAATTTAGTCCCAAGGCCTCTACCACCTATAAACTTGTTAGCAACTTCTAAATCCAAAGTTTCAACTTTTATCTCTTTTGTTTTAAGATTGATTCTTAAGTACTTTCCATTATATCCGTACATAAAATCCCTCCTTTTACATAGTGCCTCATTATATTGCAAGAAGAATGCCAAAGTCTACAGTTGTTATATTGCAAGACTTGTATTTGTGCAAAAATATTGCAGTTCTATTTCGGAACAATAATCTATAAAAAAGATGTTCCAAAATTGAACAGTGGTCAATTTTAGAACATCTTTTTTTAGGATCTCTCATATTTAATTAAGTACTCATTCAGCTTCCTATACAAGGTATTCCTTCCAATACCTAAAACTCTAGCTGTATTTGAAATATTATATCCCTCATTAATTAGAACCCTTTCAATATGTGCTTTTTCTAGGGCTTTTAAAGATACCATTTCAATATTTCCTGAACCAGATACTTCCGGCCCATTTTCTACACTCAGAAACTCTAGTGGTAATCTTTCTTTATTTATGGCCAACTCAATGAAGTTCTCTAATTCCCTAACATTACCCGGCCAGCTATACCCCTTTATCATTTCCATTTCCCGTTCAGAAATAATTAAAGGTTTCTTATTTATACGATAAGATATCTTGTGCATGAAATATTCTGTCAAGATCGGGATATCTTCAGACCTTTCTCTAAGTGGTAGTATTTCCATCGGAATTACATACAAGCGATAATATAGATCTTGTCTAAAGTTACCTTTTCTAACCTCATCCTTTAGGTTTTTATTTGTTGCAGCGATAATCCTAACATCCACAGAAATTTCTCTAGACCCACCTACACGAACAATAGTCCCTTCCTCAATGGATCTTAACAACTTCGTCTGCATTTCAAGAGGCATTTCACCAATTTCGTCTAGAAATATCGTTCCACTATCAGCAATCTCGAACTTTCCAACTTGTCCTCCCCGTTTTGCACCTGTGAAAGCTCCATCATCATAGCCAAAAAATTCAGACTCCATCAGATTCCTAGGAATAGCACCACAATTGATCGCTACAAAGGCCTCTTTAGACCGTCTACTATAGTTATGAATCGCTTGGGCAAAAACTTCTTTTCCGCAACCACTTTCACCTGTTATTAAGACAGTAGATTTACTGTCAGCAACCTTCTTTCCGAAAGCAATAAGGTCGAGCATTTTAGGAGTCCGACCAATAATCTTGTCAAAGGTATAAATTGCTTTCCTCCCATATATCTTATTTGCCAGCTTTCTGACTCTCTTTATATCATTGAACATAAGAATAATCCCATGTATTTCTTTTCCTTCAAGAACTCTATATGCATTTAAGTTAAAATATAGTTTGTTAGTCCTCGCTTGTATCATAACATCTTCATTATAAAAGTCTTCGTTAACCAATATATCCTGCTGAACTTTTTCCCAGTCCGCAACAAGAGAGCGCATATTCAAAGCCTCAAAAACATTCTTTTGATATCCAAACATTTTACAAGCTTGAGCATTTGAGCTTAGAATATCACCATTTAAACCAACATGCACGATGCCTTCTTTAATTGAATTGAATAAGGATTCGATTAAAACATTACTATCTTTTAATAGGCGATTTTTTCTATTCAAGGACAGAATACTCTCAATAGCTGTCACTGCAGCTACTACCATTCCCAGTGTATGAGAATGAACCGAATTACAATTACCAGTCAAATCCAATGAACCAATAATATTTCCTTGGTCATCGTGAATAGGTGCTCCGGAACAGGTCCAGGTATGATATGCTTTAATAAAATGTTCTTTTCCTGATATTTGAACTGGCCTGTTAGTGGCTATTGCTGTCCCCATAGCATTTGTTCCAATACACTCTTCACTCATATACGCCCCGGGTATCATCATATACCTCTTGGCCTTTTCTAATATCAAGTCATCCCCGGTCACCGTTAATATGCAGCCATCTTCATCCGTTAGCATAGTAAAAAAATCAGACCCTTTAACAAAATCATATAGTTTATCTATAAATGGTTTTGCAGCTATAATCAGATCTTTTTTGTCCAATAAGCGTTGTTTCAAGTCTTCATCGACAAGTATTTTTTTACTAAGGAGCTGATCCTCACATATACCGTAATTTAAGCACCTTTGGTGAGATAATTGCAATAAATCATCTTCTTGAACGTCAGTAATTTCATATTCTTTCAAGTGCAGCATACATATCCCCCTTGTTAACTAACCGCCACCTCGCAAAAACTTTAAGCGGTATTTCATAATAATATCTTTGCAGATAGTCTCGTTGCCAAAGAACATAACTCTTGTTCTAGGAATATTTAATATTTGGTTAGTAGACGGTAGTGGCGTCAATTCTACAATCCATCCATCCCCTTCAAAGGTATACTCATCCCTTCGTGCCTTGGAGATAAGTATAAAATATTCAATCATTTCTTTCATTTCAATACCACTTATTATCTCATATGAGAACACAGCCCTCACTCCCTATATCTATTCTATATCATTAAGCGACCCGCTACAATATCCATACATTTTTCTATCATTAATACCCAATATACATAACTAAATAGGGCTTAGTTTATTATAAGTAAAAATCTGCTCAATTAAAAAATAGGCAGGGATTACCTACCTATTCATTGTAGTCTAGTTATTTATATCTATTCATTGCAATTCTTGTTCTACTCTTTCCCTTTTTTCACCCATTGAGCTACAGTGACAGTTCGTTTTGCTTGATGTTTTACTGCTGCCTGTACATCTTCAACCATCTTTCCATCTTGGTCAACGCTTACACTTGTACCATAAGGATTTCCTCCAGCCCCAAAAATGGAAGAATCCGTATAACCTGGAGGAACAATAATTGCACCATAATGACACATTGCCGTGTAAAGGGATAAAATTGTTGCTTCCTGGCCACCATGAGGGTTTTGTGCTGAGGTCATCGCACTTACAACTTTATTTACTGTCTTGCCCTTTGCCCAAAGACCACCGGTCGAATCTAGGAAATTTTTCATTTGTGCTGCCATAACACCAAATCTGGTAGGTGTACTGAAAATAATAGCATCTGCCCAGTCCAAGTCATCCGGTGTTGCTTCTGGAATATTTTTTGTTTCTTCTAAAAGTGCTTTCCAAACCGGATTCTTATCAATTATAGACTGAGGTGCCAATTCTTGTACCCTTAGTATTTTTACTTCAGCCCCAATTTCTATTGCGCCTTCCGCTGCCCATTGGGCCAGTTGATAATTAGTACCACCCATACTGTAATATATTATTGCTAATTTTACATTACTCATGTCTCTCGTCTCCTTTTTAATAAGTTATATAAAATGTTATTATGTATTTCTTAATTAACTACCCCTTTTCTTAATTATCCAATCACATTTAATTTTAAACACACTAATGGGCTTTCCATCCTCTGTTGACATGAGGTAAATAATCTTAAGTATTTATATAAGGCTTTGCATTTTCATTACAATCCAACTGAGGGCCTATCTATGCACATATTGATATTATGATATAATTGGTGTAATAAAATGTATTGGGGGTGTTTTTTTGAAAGTCTTAAGTACATTCAGCTCCAAACCTAACTGCTCCTTGCAAAGACTACAAAAATGTCAGCTATGCTTTGTCCGGAGCCTAAAATATTAGGTTAGCTGTAAGTTGACTCTGTAACATATAGCATTTTTGTATTCTTTGCTTTAATACTTTTATTAAGAGTAAAGGAGTAAGGATATGAAATATATAAAAGCACAGGATGTGTTACCCGAGAAGATTGTTAAAATAATACAAGAGTATGTAGATGGTGAGTATCTTTATGTGCCTAGGAAAATTGAAAATCTTAAGCACTGGGGAGAAAAGAGTGGTATAAAAAGTAGTCTAAAGGTAAGAAATAGAGAAATTTATGAAAAGCATACCGCTGGTGCTACTATTAATGAACTTGCCCAAAAGTACTATTTGTCAGAAAAAAGCATCATAAAAATAATTAGTCAGGGAAAACAGATATACTCAAAATCTTTACAGAACCATTTAATAGATTGAGTGCTTACTTTAAGCTATGTTATGATTTCATTGCGGCTAATCAATGAAAGTTATAGTTTGTAGACAAGTGTCAAAGATAATCTCAAACATTAATCAAGATGATTATATTACTTTCAATTGAAGTAATTATAATCATCTTTTTATATATTAGAAAGGAGTTAGATGACATGGAAACATTTATAAAGAAACACGAATATAATTATATCAAAAAATGCCTACATGATTTAAATAATGCTTTTAGAAGTTCTGTAGATGCTAATTTCATTGAAGCTACTAAGGGATATATAAATGAAAAAATATTATCTATTTTTCAAAATTTATCTGAGGAGGAAAAAAAACTTCTTGATATTACTAAAATAGAAGGTCCACTTTTTATTAATATGTATTTATCTAAGTTGGATGAGTATGTATATGGAATGCCAAACATAACAAATGCACAACTCAGTAACCTTTTTAAGAAGGAAAAGAAACTTAAAATACCTAATAATCAAGACTACAAAAAAGTATACTTAGGTTGGATTGATGGATCAACTAGAAAATTACTTGTAGCATATAATATGAATGGAAAATTTGTTAGTATGGCATGCAGGATTCCGAAGGATAATTCTAATCACGTTTATATTTGTGCTCTATGCAATAAGATGGGACATAAAAATGAGGTTGCCTTTGTTTCACCAATATGTAAGACCGACAATACTTGTGAAGGTTCATATAAATCTATAGGCTTTAACATGTGTTTAGATAGTGCAAAGTGTAATGATCGTATTGTCTCTACTGAAAAGCTTGAGAGAATTCTGAAAGAGGTTAACAATATAAAAGAGTAATTATCTGCACGTTAGCTAGATTAGCCACCCTAATACTAGGGGATTAGTATTATAAATTGTCTTATTAGTTATAAAAATGACTTTCACCAATCTTCAAAATAAGAGGTCTTTTATTTCTTTGTGTCACCCTTTATCTTTCAATAAAAAACAATAAAACCGCACTTATCATTGTTGAATAGCTCAACAATTTCTTTTATACTTTTTTATTAAGTTTCTACAAAGTTTTTCAAATGATTAATTCCAAATCAAAACTTAGAATAAGTTTTTGACTCAATCAAGTCTTTATCTTGCAATATTTTAAGATGCTTCAAAATCGCTGTCCTAGATGTCTTTAATGGCTAAATTTTTAATTGGTAAGCATAGCTAATATAGCTCTTCATATTGGGTCGCCGATTGCAAAACAAACATCATTCTGGGCTCAGTTTCGAAAAATGATAATTATCACAGAAAATCTTATAAACATAAGATAAAATAAAGTATATATTCCATAATTTTCATATAATGTGTTAAATTAGATACATATCTTTATTAAGTTCGCTTAAGGGAGAGTCTTATGTTCTTTAGAAAAAATAAATCTGATGGTCAGCCTGAACCTTTGGTACAAAAAAATAATCCTTGTTTTGAGGAAGCTGATTTACTGAAGTCGAAGATAGCTGAAGTATATCAACAAATAGGTATAACCATCAATAACCGTCAACTACCCGCCACTTTCGCTTACCCTTACAAGTGTGGGCTTATAACTCTCCAGTGGTGAAGTGCCTTTCAGCTCCCACCTTTTATCGCTTAAAGAGCGTGAGGTTACATCGTGGGCAGGCTGACTGCTACCCAGACAATACCAGCTATGCTGATGCTGTCACTTCGGCGATGTACTCTATTCCTTTTCGCCAAAGATTCATTGCCGCTACCCGGTCATCATTTGAGGTATAGCCACAATTCTTGCAAGA
>Ga0194138_10000512_pt1 | contig 18292 bp, 13 predicted proteins | sample TARM_MetaG_T2_14_FD_134022 | JGI IMG/M metagenome (GOLD analysis project Ga0194138, IMG submission 134022) | Freshwater microbial communities from Pennsylvania, USA, analyzing microbe dynamics in response to fracking - TARM_MetaG_T2_14 (version 2) | ecosystem: Environmental > Aquatic >...
AATATGAAATGTATTTTAATGACGAAAAAAACGCTAAAATCAGCGTTTTTTCTTATCTAATTTTAAAAAGGAAGACTGTAAAGTCGAAAATCTTCTAAGATTTCATTTCTTTACAGCCTCTTTATAAACTCTCTAATAATGGAATAATGTAATGTAAAACTGATTTTTCTAGTTTATTCTTTAACATCACCAAATGAATTTTATTTTGTTTATAGTCTAGATTGATGTGAGGTGATAATTCATTCGCTTTGGCAAATAATAAATCCCCATGCACTGTTTTAGTTTTTTCTTCTGTTAAAACAAATCTAATTTCTCTTTGACTCTCTTTAACGCGTTCAACGGCATGTTCAACAGCCAAGTTTTCATAGAGCTTTTCTAACATGTAAAGTTCTAATGTCTTAGGAACTTCTCCAAAACGATCAGTAAACTCGTCTTTTAGTAATAAAAATTCATTTGTTGAGTGAAGATCACTAATTCTGCGATGCATATCTATTTTTAAATCATCATCTTGAATATAATCATTTGGGATCGTTTTACTTACTTTCAATTTAATGGCTTGGACTTGTTTATCATCTTTAAGTGTTTCAGGTTGCTCACCATTTTGTTCGTTAACTATTTCTTCTTTTAACATTTCTAAGAATAAATCAATCCCTACACTATCAATAAATCCAGATTGTTCCGTTCCTAAAATATCGCCTGCCCCTCTTATAGCTAAGTCGCGCGACGCTATTTTAAAGCCACTTCCTAATTCAGTAAACTCTTTAATGACTTGTAATCTTTTTGAAGCCTCTTCATTTAAAACTTTGGTTTTGTCATACATTAAATAACTATAGGCAATTCTATCACTTCTTCCGACACGTCCTCTAATTTGATAGAGCTGGGAAAGGCCTAAACGGTCTGCTTCATGAATAATTAGTGTATTCGCATTTGGTATATCAATTCCCGTTTCTATAATGGTTGTTGAGACTAAAACATCATAGTTATGATCAAGAAATTCGTTCATGACACGCTCTAATTCTAAGCGTGACATTTGACCATGCGCATAGGCAATTCTTGCATCAGGGACAAGCTTTTGTAAATGGTCTTGAATCACCTCAATCTTTTCTACACGGTTGTATAGATAGAAGATTTGACCATTTCTCGATAACTCACGTTCAATCGCATCTTTTATAACATGATCATTGCGTTTGAGAACATAGGTTTGAATTGGTAAACGATTTTTAGGGGGTGTTTCTAGTAAACTCATTTGTTTAATCCCAGTCATTGCCATTTGAAGTGTTCTTGGGATTGGTGTGGCACTTAAACTTAAAACATCCACTTGTGCCTTCATCGCTTTAATACGTTCTTTATGCTCTACTCCAAAGCGTTGTTCTTCATCGACAATTAATAAGCCTAAATCTTTAAAGATTAAATCTTTAGACAATAAGCGGTGTGTACCAATAATGACATCGTATTTTCCGGATTTAATACCTTCTAAATAATGCTTTTGTTGCGCCCTTGTTACAAATCGATTTAATAAAGCGACTTTTATGCCGTGCTTTTCCATACGATCTTTAAAGGTGTAATAATGTTGACGACTTAATACGGTTGTAGGTGCTAAATAGGCGACTTGTTTATTATCAAGGGTTGCTTTAAATGCCGCTCTTAGAGCAACTTCTGTTTTTCCATATCCAACATCACCACATAATAAACGATCCATTGGTTTTGTTTGTTCCATATCATGCTTCACATCTTCAATGGCTTTTATCTGATCCTCTGTTTCTTCAAACATAAAATCCGCTTCAAATAGATGCATGAGATCACTATCTTTACTAAATGCGAATCCTTTTGCTTGCTCACGTTCTGCATATATTTTAAGAAGCTTCTTAGCAATATCTTTAGCTTTTTTACGTACTCTTTGTTTTGTTTTAGCCCAATCAGCGCTTCCTAGCTTATTCAGTTTTGGAATAATGCCTTCGTGCGCGACAAATTTTTGAATAAGATGCACATTTTCAACAGGAATATATAACGTATCATCCCCACGGTAAGCAATCACAATGTAATCATTAACATACTCTTGTAGTGTTATGGTTTCAACGCCTAAAAAACGCCCTATCCCGTGATCATAATGGACGAGATAATCCCCTTTTTCTAACTCCTTTACATGCCCAATTTTTTTAGTATCTTTAAAGACGGCTTTATGTTTTTTCTTAACTTTTTTACTGTCATGAAACAATTGCTTTTCTGTCAGTAAGATAAAGTTAATGTCCATCCATTCAAAACTGAGTGGATTATCACTTTTTGTAATATTTATTTTTTTACTAAATGGTGCATCATTTGGGCCTAATACTTTAATATCTACATGGTCCTCAAGTTCGGCAATCATTTTCTTAAGCCTTGTGTCATCATTGATAGTGATTAAAACGGTTACGTAGTTTTCATATTTAACTAAGTCTTTGATTAACATATGCAAATTATCTTCATAAGGGTTCGCTTCTTTGGCTCTTAAAGCGAGTGATTTAAGATTTTTCTCATTCACACTAAAAGGATTAAGGTAAAGTGATTTTTCATGATAAATCGTATCTAAATCACGAATAAAATCAAACCCAAGTTTTGGATAGTCCTGTGTATCAACAGTCCATTGTGCTAAATCGTCACGAATCTGATGGTAAGATTTTTTAACATAATCTTTATTAATATAAATAACGATTGGATGATCGAGATAATCACTGATTGTTTCTAATTTTTCTCCTAGAAAACTCATGTATCTGGCAAGTTGATCTTGATTCTCATGATGTCTAAGTTGTTCTAGTTCGTTCGTTATTCTTGTTAGGACCTCTTGACTCATATCAAGCGTTTTTAATTTATTTAATACACGACGTTCAATGTGTTTAAACTGTTCATCACTGTAGAAAAATTCGACTCTTGGAAGAATCGTAAATGTATTAATTTTTTTGATAGATCGCTGTGTTTGTACATTAAATACGCGAATCGAATCAATTTCATTATCAAAAAAGTCAACACGAATGGGGTGTTCATATTGTGGCTGATAAATATCAATAAGGCTCCCTCGAACTGTAAAATCACCTGGTTTTTCTACACCTGATGTCCTTTTATACCCAAGATGAACAAGTTTTAAAATAAACGCCTCGATATCAACCGTTTGTTCCAGATGATAAGTGGTTTCAATGTCTTGGTGATAGTGTTTAGGTAACATCGTTTTAATGAATCCGGTTGGATGGGTAATCACTAAATGGTTTTTATCATTTTTTAACGCTTGAATGGTATCAAGACGTTCTAATTTTAATGATTCACTCATCGCTAACATATCAGTAGTAATAAACTCATCTTGAGGAAAAAACAAGGTATCGTTATCCATCTCCGCGCAGTGATCATAGAGTTTTTGAGCATGGTATAGATTATGATGAACAATTAGTATATTCTTATTAAAGTGTTCTTTAATATAGGCGATAATCAAAAGATTAAGTGCGTCATTTGTATCAGTAAGTTCAATTTTATCATTGGCTTGAATCATCGTTTTTAAATGTTTCATAAACGGTGTCTGTGTCACATACTTTAACAACTTTTTCATAATAACCTCCACGTCAGAAAGCGAACATCTTAAAAAGATGCCCGTCGTTTATACTTAAATCATACCATTGCTGTACCATTTTTCCAAACAAAAAAACCCTAATTAGGGTTTAATTATATTGATTCATTAGTTTATTAAAATGATGGCCTTGACTAAACCCTTCAATGATCTCGGTTACCACGTCAATACTTTGAATAACTTCATCCCCTTCAGCTTTTGAAAAGGTTGATAGTACATAGTCTTTTGTTTCTCTTCGTGTTGGTTTTGAAATGCCAAAACGTACACGGTTAAAAGACTGCGTCCCGATTGATTGAATAATTGATTTAATCCCGTTATGACCGCCTGCACTGCCTTTCATTCTGAGTCTTAGCTTTGCGGTAGGCAAATCTAAATCATCATAAATGACAAGGATATCCTCAGGATCGATGTTAAAATAATTCATCATCGCTTGAACACTTTGTCCAGATAAGTTCATAAAGGTATGTGGCTTTAATAAGATAGTATCACCGTGCTTAACCCATTCACCATTAAATTTATTATCAAATTTAAACGTTAAAATATGTTTTGTTGCATAAGCTTCAAGACATAAAAAACCAATATTGTGTCTTGTGCGAGCATACTTCTTGCCTGGATTACCTAATCCAACAATTAATTTCATCGTTTTTTAGGTTTGATCACTAAATAACGGTTTGGGGTTTCGCCTTCACTACTGGTAATAACATCACGCCACTCTGAGAGTTTTGTATGAATAATACGACGCTCATAAGCATTCATTGGTGAAAGCTTGGCAGGGACTTTAGAACGGGCAACTTCTTTTGCAGTTTTAGTTGCTAGGATCTCAAGTTGTTTTTGACGGTTAGCCTTATAACCTCCAATATCTACAAGAACGAGTTGATACTCTTCTGTAAATAGATTAAGTAAATTTCTTAAGTAATATTGAATATTTTCAAGGGTCTTCCCGTTTTTACCAATTAATACAGGATTTTCATTCGTATTAATAAGATAAGCTATTTCATTGGTGTCAGGCTTGGTATCGACTTCAATCTCAGCTTCGACTTCCATAGTGTCAAACATAGATTTTAATGTGTTTAATCCTAGTTCAACCACATCGACATCAACATAAGCTTCAACATCATAACTGCGTTTTAGCCCAAACATCCCTTTTTTTTCTGTATAATTTATTGTAATAAAATCTTCACTAACTCTAAAGGCATCAAGCACTTGTTGTTTGGCTTCTTCTTTAGTTTTTGATTCAAATGTCATTTTTTTCATAAAATCACCCTTTATAGTGTTTTACTTGCCATGTGTTTTTTATAAGCTTGTTTTCTATTTACGTATGTTTGAAGGAATTGGAATAAGTTTCCGATGATCCAATAAAACGCGATTCCTAAGTTTGTAAATGCGACAGTTCCAAGCATAATTGTCATAAAATACATCATATATTTCATTGTTTTTTGTGATTGTTCTTGTTGCGCTGTTTGGTATTTTTTATTTTGTAAGTATTCAGGTTTACTCATTGAATATTTTTGGTAGAAGAACATCGTTAATGCAACAATAATTGCGAATAAATAGAATGTCCAGTTCTCACCAATTTTCCATATCTCAAAAATTTGACCTGTTGGTTGATCTTTAAAGTCAAACCATAAGAACCCATAATTTAAACTATCATATTCAGTTGTTAATGGGATTCGACGAACCGTTTGATACATTGCGATAAAGATTGGCATTTGTAAAAGTGGCAACAAACATCCAAATGGATTAATATTGTACTTTTTATAAATTTGCATCATCTCTTGTTGCATTGCTCTTTGACTCGCTTCATCTTTTTTGTTTGCATATTTGTCTTGTAAACGTTGAATTTCAGGTTGAGCTAATTGCATATTCGAACTCATTGCGGTACTTTTTGAATAAATTGGCCATCCGACAATACGAATTACAAGTGTAATCACTAATAATCCAACAACGTAGTAACCTCCGGCAAATTCAGAAATACTAACAACCGCACGGGCAATTTGTTCAACAATCCACTGTACCCAACCAACGCCACCTTCAGCACCAATTGGGGAGTTATATACATCGCCACTACATCCTGCAAGTGTTACAACTATTACTAGTGTAATCACTAATAAAGAATATCTCATGTAACGTTTCATTATTTCACCTCAATAATATTATGTTTTTTTAGTAAAAAGGTAATCTCTTGATCAATCGATTGAAATGATAATTGCTTCGCCTTAGGATTAACAATAATAAAAAAATCGAATGGTTCTTTAATCTTATACTGAGCAATAATCATCTTAATACGACGTTTCATTTGATTTCTTTCCACTGCATTCCCGTATTTTTTAGGAACACTTATCGCAAATCTAAAATAGTTCATGTCATGGTTTTTGTATTTGTGAATACTAAAATATCGATTGCGAACAACATGACGAGCATCTAATACACGTTTGATCTCATCATTTTTCTTAAGACTAAACTTTCTTTTCACGCAATCACCCCTTTAATGAAAAAACACCTAAAAAAATATCTTTTTCAGGTGTTTACAGGTTAAATTAAAGATTAGTTTATACTTCTATGGGTTATGCTGTTAAGCGTTTGCGCCCTTTAAGACGTCTTCTAGCTAAAATCTTTCTTCCATTATGTGAAGACATTCTTTCACGGAACCCGTGAGTTTTAGCTTTTTTTCGTGTGTTTGGTTGATATGTTCTTTTCATGATCAACACCTCCTACTCATATGTGAAAAACCATGCTATGCAATTATATAAAATAATTTAAATGATGTCAACACTTAACACCATAAATTTATTTTTGAAAAAATTATAAATTACTTATCCACATATATTTTTGGCTTACTTACAAGCTTTCCACTTTCTGTATTGTGGAAAAGTGGAAAAGTGGAAAAGTCGGTAATGTGGAAAAGTGGAAATCTGCATAAACCGCTTATTAATGGTATTTCATGATGGTGTGTTATGTTGAAAACTTATGTGCAAATAAATAGTTTTCCACATTTGCTGTGGATAATTTTATTGTTTTTTATGGACTATTCTTATGATAGACTATTGATACAAGAATTAAGAGGTGATCCTTAGTGAATGAACAAGCACAAATTTGGCAAGAGATTAAACATGACCTCGCCAACCAACTAGAAACTAATACCTTTGAAGAAATCTTTGAATCTATCGATTCGATTTTTCAGGTTAAAAATAATTATATCTATTTAATTGTCGAAAATGAATTTATTAAACGTCGTATTGAAATGCTTTACTTAAAACGTATCAATCGTATGCTCGAACATCATGTTGATGAAAAACATGAATATCGCCTCATTACAAAAGAACAAGCTGAAAAAGAATTAAGCCAAGCCGTTGAATATGACCCTGTTAAGGCAGATCATGAGCCTAATGAACTGTTTTATAAAACAAATTTAAATCCTTCTTACACTTTCAATAACTTTGTGGTTGGTAACTCTAATAGATTATCTTATACAAGTGCTATTAAAGTTGCTGATCAACCTGGTGTTGTCGCCAATCCATTATACATCTTTGGTGATGTTGGACTTGGTAAAACGCATTTAATGCAATGTGTAGGAAATTATATTTTAGAAGGCGATATTAATAAACGCGTTCTTTATGTTAAAGCCGATCAATTTGTAGAAGATTATGTTCGTTATGCAAGTAAGAAAAAATATAATGAATTTACTAATTTATACCGAACTGTAGATGTTTTATTAGTAGATGATATTCAATTTTTAGCAAAAAAAGAAAAATCACAAGAAGAATTCTTTAAACTATTTGAACAACTTCATAATCAACAAAAACAAATAGTCATTACTTCTGATCGAAAAGCTAGCGATTTAAAAGATATCATGAGTCGCTTAACCTCTCGTTTTGCTTGGGGTGTAACTGTTGATATCAATAGACCTGATTTAGATCATCGAATCAAGATACTTGAAAAAAAATTAATGGCAGAGACTAGTGATAAAGATTTGATTCCTCAAAAAGTTATTGAATATATCGCAAGTGTTTTTGATAATAATGTACGAGAGTTAGAAGGGGCCTTAAAACGTGTCTTATTTTATTGTACCGCTTTCAACTATGACTTTAATATTAAAAACGCTGAAATTGCCCTTGAAAATTTAATAAAACCGAAACACAATAACAAAGATTTTGTTAAAGATCGTGTTCAGAATTTATTAAGTCTTGTTGGTGAATACTATAACATTTCAACGAATGACCTTATTTCTAAAAAGAGAACCCGTAATTTCTTATATCCACGACAAATTGCGATGTATTTGATCAAACACATTTATGACTTACCTTATAAGCGCATAGGTAAGTACTTTAGCAATCGTGACCACTCAACGGTCATGCATTCAGTAGAGAAAATTTGTAACCAATTGCAAATAAATAAAAATGTAAAAATTGATGTGGAGAAATTGACGATTAAATGTGGAGAAAACTCATAAAAAAAATGGCCAAAACCGCTTTAAATATGGTATAATAAGATAGATAGATTTTAGTGTCCACATTTCCACTGTACACTAATAACAATAACTAAAAAACTTAATGATAATTAAAGAGGTGGTAACATGCGTTTTGAAATTAATAAAGACAAATTGCTTTATCATTTAATTGTTGCACAAAAAGCTTTATCAAACAAAACACCAAATCCAGCGTTACAAGGTATCAAACTTGATGTTAATGAAAACAACATTGTTATAACAACAAGTAATTCAGATATCTCGATTAATATTAATTTAGAAGACCCAAGTTTAAATGTAGAATCAACGGGTTCTGTTTTAATACCTGGTAAATATTTTATTGAAATTATTAGAAAGCTTGATGGGCAAACTGTTGCGCTTAGCCAAGTGGAAGATAATTTCCTAAGAATCGAAGCGGATCATTCTGACATTACTTTAAATATGTTGGAGATTGATGATTACCCAAGTCTTGCGTTTAAAGAAAAAGATGCATTTATTAAAGTTAATGTCCGAACATTAAAAACTATTATTAGACAAACAGCTTTTGCAACATCAACGATTGAAAATAGACCAATTTTAACAGGGGTTAATTTTAAAATCGATGGTGATGCACTTACAGGTGTTGCAACAGATAGTTATCGTTTAAGTCAAAAAACTATTAAATTAGAAGACTCATATGATGCTATGAACGTGATTATTCCAGGTAAAAGTTTAGAAGAATTAATGAAAATTTTAGAAAACAACCAAGAAATGGTCGAAATTCACTTTGATCAATCTCGTGTCCTTTTCAAGTATAATAATATATTATTCTTATCACGTTTACTTGAAGGAAATTATCCACAAACGAATAAATTGATTCCAAAAGATTTTCCCGTTCAAATTAAATTCAACAAAGAACAACTCCAAACTGCAATCGAACGAGCGAGTTTATTATCAAGTCGCGATGGAAACAATGCAATCGTAAAATTAAACGTTCGTCAAGACGATGTAGTTGAAATTTCTTCTAATTCGCCTGAAATCGGACGTGTGCTTGAGGAAGTTTATCCGGTTGATGAAGTTGTTGGGTCACCAATAAAAATCGCTTTTAGCTCAAAATACATCATAGACGCTTTAAAGATTTTTAACTCTAGCGAAGTAACGATTAATTTTACTGGAGAAATCAGACCATTTATTCTTACAGGTGAGTATGATGAGGACATGTTACAACTAATTTTACCTGTTAAAACAGACTAATCAAATCATTCTATAAATTTAGGCCATTTTTGGCCTTTTTTTATGCTTAAAATCTTGTTTAAACACTCTTAATAGTTTATAATATATATACGTTAATATATTATATATATGAAAGAGTGAGTGATTATGGAGTTAGTAAAAATTACAACAGAATATATTACTTTGGGACAATTTCTTAAATTCATTAGTATAGCTGGAAGTGGCGGCGATATTAAAGCAATTTTAGCCGATGAAATTGTTGAAGTTGATGGCGAACTTGAAACACGTAGAGGCCGTAAACTTTACCCAGATATGGTCGTAGAGATTAAAGACCAGGGAACATATAAAGTGACTCGATGATTTTAAAAACATTAACCTTAGACCATTTTAGACTTTACACCAATTGTACCATTGATGCCCATCCTCAATTAAACATTATTATTGGAGATAATGCTCAAGGGAAAACAAGTTTGATTGAAAGTCTATATGTTTTAGGATTAACAAAATCTCATAAAACCTCTAACGATCAAACACTCATTCAAAAAGGGTCTGATTTCACGAAAATTTCAGGCCTCTTTGATTTTAATGAGCAAACAGTACAAATGGATATGATTATATCAAAACAAGGTAAGAAGGCTAAATACAACAAAATAGACTATCAAAGACTTAGTGATTATGTAGGCTATTTAAATGTTGTGATGTTTGCCCCTGAAGATTTAGAACTCATCAAAGGTGGCCCAGCAGAGCGTAGAAGGTTTTTAGATTTAGAAATCGGCCAGTTATCAAAAGCGTATTTGTTTCAATTAAATCATTACAAACGGATTTTAAAAGAACGCAATGAAACGTTAAAGTTAATGCAAAAGCAAAAACTTAAAGACGATACGCTACTTGATGTTTTAACAGATCAATTGGTGCACTATGCTGAAAAAATCATGACAGAGCGTAACAATTTCATTGGGGCGTTGAATGAAAAAGTAAGTCCTATTTATCAATTGTTGTCTGATCAAGGGGAAATCCCATCGATTACGTATCATCCATCTATCGTGAATGACTTAAAACAAGCCTATAATAAGCGAAAACAGCTTGATATTATGAGTGGCACAACAACGCTAGGGCCTCATCGTGATGACATAGGTTTTTATTTTAAAGATGATTCGGTTAAAGATGTCGGCTCACAAGGCCAAATTAGAAGCATTGCGTTAAGTTTAAGATTATCGATGATTGATTTACTGATTCAAACTAAAAATCAACCACCGATTGTTTTATTGGATGATGTCTTAAGTGAATTAGATCGACATCGGCAAAAGAACCTATTAAACGTGTTGAGTCAATCAGCACAAATTTTTATGACTACAACTGATTTAGATAGTATTCCAAGTGATACAATTACAAATTATGCATTATTTGAGATTGAACAAGGTAGAATCAAAAGGAGTGAAATACATGGAAGAAAGACATTATGATTCAAGTAATATTCAGATTTTAGAAGGGTTAGAAGCGGTCAAGAAAAGACCAGGGATGTACATCGGTTCAACAGGGCCAAGAGGGCTCCATCATTTAGTATGGGAAATTGTCGATAATGGTGTTGATGAGGCTTTAGCAGGTTATGCAACAGAAATCAAAGTAGATATTCTTAAAGACAATATTGTACGTGTAATCGATGATGGTCGCGGGATTCCTGTAGATCCACATCCTAAAACAAATCTGCCTGCAGTAGAAACCATTCTAACAACCTTACATGCAGGAGGAAAATTTGATAATAATTCTTATAAAGTTTCTGGTGGATTGCATGGTGTAGGAGCGAGTGTTGTAAACGCACTGAGTGAATGGTTTGAAGTAGAAATCCATAAAGATGGTCAAGTATATTACCAACGCTATGAACGCGGAATCACGCAATGTGTTTTAGAAGAACGCGGGACTACCGATAAAACAGGAACGATTATCACATTTAAACCCGATCTTGAGGTGTTTAAAGAATGTTCTGAGTTTGATTTTGAAATCTTACGTTTACGTATCCAACAAATGGCTTTTTTAAACAAAGGCATTAAGTTCCAAATCAATGATCACCGCACAGAGACGCCTAATTTTAAATCTTACCTTTACGAAGGTGGGATTAAAGAATATGTTGAATTTCTTAATAAAAATAAAGAAAATCTTCATCAAACAGTCATTTATGCTGAGGGTGAACAAGATGATATAGTTGTAGAAGTTGCGATGCAATACAATAATTCTTTTAGTCAAAATATCTTCCCGTTCACCAATAATATTCATAATGCTGAGGGCGGAACCCATGAGGAAGGATTCAAAATGACATTAACAAGAATCCTAAACAGTTATGGGAAAAACCAGAGTATCTTTAAAAAGGATGAATCACTGCTTGGTGAAGATACAAGAGAAGGTTTAACAGCAATCATCAGTGTTAAGCATCCAGACCCACAATTCGAAGGCCAAACCAAATCAAAACTTGGGAGTACTGAAGTTAGACGAATTGTTGCTCAAATTCTTAGTGAAGGTTTAGACCGATATTTAATGGAACATCCTAATGATGCTAAAATTATTATCGAAAAAGCACTTCTTGCATCTCGTGCAAGATTGGCTGCGAAAAAAGCCCGTGAAGCAACGCGTCGTAAAAGTCCCCTAGATGGTCTAGGGTTTGCTTCAAAACTTGCTGATTGCCGCGAAAAAGACCCTAAAAAGACAGAAATATACATAGTCGAGGGAGATTCAGCGGGTGGTAGTGCCAAACAAGGAAGAGATTCAGGCTTCCAAGCAATCTTACCATTACGCGGTAAAGTTTTAAATGTCGAAAAAGCTCGATTAGATAAAATACTTGCCAATAAAGAAATCTTATCAATGATTCAGGCATTTGGAACAGGTATTGGTGATGAATTCAATATTGATACTGCAAGATATCACAAAATTGTTATTATGACGGATGCCGATGTTGATGGTGCACATATTAGAACATTACTATTAACGTTCTTATTTAGACATATGCGTCCTTTAATAGAACGAGGATATGTTTATATTGCGCAACCACCACTTTATAAACTACAACAAGGAAAACGTATTGAATATGCCTTTACAGAAAAAGAAATGGAAGAATTACAAACAACCTTTAGCACACGCGCTCAAATCCAACGTTACAAAGGGTTAGGTGAAATGAATCCAGAACAATTATGGGAAACGACAATGGATCCAAATAACCGTACGTTACTCAAAGTTGCCATGGAAGATGCTATGGATGCCGATCAAATATTCAGTATGTTAATGGGGGATGACGTTGCACCTAGACGTGACTTCATTCAAGAAAATGCCGCATATGTACAAAATTTAGATATTTAGGAGTGTTGAACGAATGGAAGCAATGAAACCAGATTCATTTGATAAAATTAATGATATAAATATATCAAGCGAAATGAAAACCTCATTTTTAAGTTATGCCATGAGTGTTATTGTTGCAAGGGCTTTACCAGATGTTAGAGATGGATTAAAGCCTGTACATAGAAGAATTCTCTATGGGATGGACGAACTAGGTGTTCACCCAGATAAATCCTATAAAAAATCTGCCCGTATCGTGGGGGATGTAATGGGTAAGTATCACCCACATGGAGATTCTTCCATTTATGATGCCATGGTTAGAATGGCTCAAGAGTTTAGCTACCGATACCCCCTTGTAAACGGGCACGGTAACTTTGGTTCAATTGATGGAGATGGAGCAGCTGCGATGCGTTATACAGAAGCTAAAATGCATAAACTAGCTGCAGAAATGCTATCAGATATAAAAAAAGATACAATCGACTTTATCGATAACTATGATGGAACTGAAACTGAACCTGCTGTACTTCCAGCTAAATTTCCTAATTTATTAGTCAATGGATCAAGCGGAATCGCAGTTGGGATGGCGACCAACATTCCACCTCACAATTTAACCGAAGTTATTGACGGTGTTTTAGCGTATATGAATAACGAAGACATTCAACTTGATGAGTTGATGGAACACATTAAAGGACCAGATTTTCCAACAGGTGGCCTCATCATGGGGATGAGTGGATTGCGACAAGCCTATGAAACGGGAAATGGCTCTATTAAGATAAGAGCAAAGGCTGAGATTAAAGAACTTTCCAATGGTAAAAGTGTCATAACTGTTTATGAAATTCCCTATCAAGTCAATAAAACTAAATTAATTGAAAAGATCGCAGAACTTGCAAAAGAAAAACGTATTGAAGGCATCACTGATTTACGTGATGAATCAAACCGTGAAGGTATTAAAATCGTTATTGAATTAACCAAAGCTACCAACGCTGAAGTCACTTTAAATAATTTATATAAATTTACCCCTTTACAAACATCTTTTGGCTTAAATATGCTTGCGTTAGTGAATAACCAACCTAAAGTATTAGGGCTTAAAGAGATTATTCAACATTATGTGACCCATCAAGTTGAGGTGTTAGTTCGTAAAACTCAATTCGAACTAAACAAAGCCAAAGCACGTGCACATATCCTAAAAGGATTATTGATTGCCCTTGATCATATCGATGAAGTAATAGAGGTCATTAAAAACGCATACGATGATGCTGAAGATCAATTAATGACTAAATTCGAACTCGGTGTTGAACAAGCCAAAGCGATATTAGAAATGCGTTTGAGACGTTTAAGCGGATTAGAACGTGAAAAATTAGAACAAGAGTTAAATGACTTAATCATACTAATTGCTGATTTAGAAGAAACACTAGCTTCAGATGAAAAACAATATCAATTAATCAAAGAGGGTCTCACAACAATCAAAGATATGTATGGAGACCAAAGACGTACTGAAATTTCACTCGCGTTAGATCTTGATTTAGAAGATGAAGACTTAATTCCAGAAGAAGATGTGATTATAACTATTACTCAAGGCGGTTATTGTAAACGTATGAGTATCGAAGCGTATAAAACACAAAACCGCGGTGGTAAAGGAATGACAGGGATTAAAACAAATGAAGATGACGTGGTCGACCATATTATCTTTACCTCAACCCATGATTACCTATTATTCTTTACTAACTTAGGCCGTGTTTACAAAATGAAAGGCTATAAGATTCCTACATTTGGTAGAACATCAAAAGGATTACCGCTTGTTAACTTACTACAATTAGAAAAAGGGGAACATTTACAATCAATTTCTCATATTAAAGATTTTGATAGTGATGAATTCTTATTCTTCGTCACAAAACGTGGAATTGTGAAGCGTACTGCGGTTAAAGATTATAAAAACATTAGAGCCTCAGGAATTCGTGCAATCAATTTAAGAGACAATGATGAACTATTAGATGTCAGACATACATCAGGAGATCAAGATATCATCTTAGGGGCTTCAAATGGAAAAGCCATTCGATTCAATGAAACACTAGCACGCCCAATGGGACGTATTGCAACAGGTGTTAAGGGGATTAACATAAAAGAAGATGAATATGTTGTTGGCAGTGCATTAGTGACTGACGAACAGGCTCAAATCTTAATTGTTACTGAGCACGGCTATGGAAAAAGAACCAATGTCAGTGAATATCGTCAACAAAACCGTGGTGGTAAAGGTGTAAAAACTTTAAATATTACTGAGAAGAATGGTGCACTTGTGAAACTTAAAGGTGTAATGGGCGATGAAGATTTAATCATACTTTCTAATAAAGGGACGATGATTCGTGTACCGATTGAACAAATATCAATGAGCTCAAGAGCGACTCAAGGGGTAAGAATCATGCGTTTAAATGAAGGTCATACCGTTGCAAATATTGCCATTGTACCGCATACCGAGGAAGAATTAGATACTGAAGAGGTACTTGAAAGCAATATTCCTACAACGGAAGCATTAGAAACTGCTGAACAGTTAAAAGAAGAAACATCCGATCAAACCCCAACAAAAGAAACCGAACCAACAAACGATGAAGAAGATAACTTATTTAAACTTATCGACGAAGATTAATTGACAAAATTTTAAGGCTTTGGTAAGCTTACTATATAACACAAAGAAAAGGCTAAGTAGTTAATGATACAGTTTAAGAGAGTTAGTGGTGCTGAGAACTAACCTGTGAGTTAATGAAATCTACCTTGGAGTGAAAGTAAACCTTTCCGGTCACAACCGTTAACAGTGTCGAGTGAGTACGTTTAGTACTAACTAGGGTGGCAACACGGGTATAATGACTCGTCCCTTTATTGGGACGGGTCTTTTTTTATAGATAAAATAACAAAGGAGGCATAATGATGCTAGATTTAAAAATGATTAGAGAAAATTTAGAAGATGTGATGAAACGACTTAATCAAAGAGGCGGAGACTTTTCATACTTAAAAGATGTTGTTCAACTAGACCAAGAACGTAGAGATATTATTCAATCAGTAGAACAGCTAAAAGCAAAACGCAATGAGACAAGCAAACTCATCGGACAATATAAACGCGAAGGCAAAGATGTCACAGAAATTTTGAATAGTATTGAATCAAATAAGCAAGAGGTTCAAACGCTAGAGGATAAACTTCAAACGATTGAGCGTACAATCCATGAACAATTACTGATGACTCCCAATCTTCCGCATAAAGACATTCCATTTGGAAAAGGGGAAGAAGACAATGTTGAAATAAAAAAAGTTGGAGAGATTCCAACCTTTGATTTTGAAGTTAAACCACACTGGGAAACAGCTACAAATCTAGATATATTAGATTTTGAACGGGCAACAAAAATTGCAACAAGTCGCTTTGTTGTGTATAAAGGATTAGGGGCAAGACTTGAGCGCGCACTGATTCAGTTTATGATGGATTTACATGCTTTAAAACATGATTACACAGAAATCATGTTGCCTTATATTGTAAACCGCACTTCAATGACTGCAACCGGACAATTTCCAAAATTTGAAGATGATGCCTTTAAACTAGTCGATGATCGAGACTTGTTTTTAAACCCTACAGCTGAGGTACCAAGTATTAATATGCACCGTGATGAAATTCTTGATGCTAAACAGTTACCAATCAAATATACCGCATTTACAACGGCATTTAGACAAGAAGCCGGCAGTGCAGGGCGTGATACACGTGGAATTATTCGTCAACATCAATTCAATAAAGTTGAATTGATTCAGTTCACTAAACCAGAAGCGTCTTACGATGCTTTAGAAGCAATGTTAAAAAATAGTGAAAAAGTGCTACAACTATTAAAATTACCTTACCGAGTAGTTGAACTTTGTAGTGGAGATTTAGGATTCTCTATGGCTAAAACTTATGATATCGAGGTTTATTTACCTTCTTACAAAACTTACCGTGAAATCGGAAGTATATCAAATGCGGAAGATTATCAAGCAAGGAGAGCGAATATTAGATTCAAACGAAGTAAAGACTCAAAAGCAGAATATTTACATACGTTAAATGGTTCAGGTCTCGCAGTAGGAAGAACTGTTGTGGCAATATTAGAGAATTATCAACAAGAAGATGGTACAATAAAAGTACCAGAGGTGTTAATACCTTATATGAATACAGAAATTATTAAATAGGAGGATTTAGATGTTTACAAAACAAGAATCATTCGATTTACAACAAGAACCAAAGACATTAGTGATTACGAACGACCTTACTAATCCATTAGTAAAATCACTTGATGAGGTGTTTAAAGGTAAACTCAAAAACATTTCAGATAAGCCATTTACCACTGTTTATACTTTAGGATTAATAGAAGCAGAAAAGGTGTTTATCATTGATCAAGAATCGATGGATGATGATAAAAAACTTAAGAAGATTTACAAAGGAATCTTATCACTTAAATCTGATATAATCTTCCTTTTAGATACTTTTCAAGAAGCACTTGTTCCTGACTTAGTTGAGGGCTTAACTTATCATAACTATAAATTTGATACTTTAAAAAGTAAAAAAGACGATCAAAAGAAAACAATCAACTACTACACAGAAAAAAACCTTGAACCTATGATTAATGAAGGACTGATTTTAGGGGAAGCCATTAACAACACACGTACCCTTGTTAATACACCTTATAATTACTTAAATGCAGCTGACCTGGCAGAATATGCTAAAAAGTTAGAACGTATTGATGGTATAAAAGTGAAAATATTGGAAAAACCAGAAATAGAAGCGATGAATATGGGGGCTTTCTTAGGTGTTAATAAAGGAAGCATTGAACCACCAAAGCTTATTCATATAGAATACACAGGAAATAAAGAAGATGATGAAAAAACAGCATTAGTAGGTAAAGGTGTAATGTATGATACCGGGGGTTACTCACTTAAAACACCACAAAGTATGCCAAATATGAAAATGGATATGGGCGGAAGCGCAACAGTTTTAGGTGCAATTGAAGCCATCGCTCGATTGAAATATAAAGCAAATGTTAGTGTAGTTATTGCAGCAACGGATAATAGAATTGGAGATCATGCAATTGTTCCTGATGATATTTTAACAGCAGCAAATGGATTAACCATTGAAATTATATCAACAGATGCAGAAGGGCGCTTAACGCTTGCAGATGCATTATGGTATGCTCAAAAAGAGGGCGCAACAAGATTAATTGATGTAGCAACCCTAACTGGGGCTATAGTAGCAGCCTTAGGAGAAGCTTACACAGGCGCATTTTCTAACAATAAAGCATTCTTAAATGAATTAACATCGATTACAGAAAATAATAAAGATAACATTTGGGAAATGCCTATTTCAGACACATATCGTAAAGAATTAAAAAGTTACTCAGCAGATATGACCAATAAAGGCGGAAGAATGGCTGGTGCAAGTATTGCTGCGGCATTCTTAGAAAAATTTATTGAAAATGACCGTCCTTGGATTCACTTGGATATTGCAGGAACTGCATTTAATAGCAAGACCGGTGCAACAGGACGAATGGTTAAAAACTTAACACAACTATTTAAATAAAATAAAAGAGGCTGTAAAGAAATGAAATCTTAGAAGATTTTCGACTTTACAGTCTTCCTTTTTAAAATTAGATAAGAAAAAACGCTGATTTTAGCGTTTTTTTCGTCATTAAAATACATTTCATATT
>Ga0194138_10000513_pt1 | contig 18245 bp, 20 predicted proteins | sample TARM_MetaG_T2_14_FD_134022 | JGI IMG/M metagenome (GOLD analysis project Ga0194138, IMG submission 134022) | Freshwater microbial communities from Pennsylvania, USA, analyzing microbe dynamics in response to fracking - TARM_MetaG_T2_14 (version 2) | ecosystem: Environmental > Aquatic >...
ATGACCGCCACCTTCCGCGCCATAAGAGCCACCGACTGATCATCGATCTGGGCGAGCCCCCCGACTGCGCCCTGGAAATCCGGGACCGCGACGACATCAACTACGTCGGCCTGCTGGACATGGAATCCCACGCCCGTTCCAATACCGAGGAACGCCGCCGCCGGGCCGAAGAGGCCGCCCGCATCATCGCCTCCGCCCCGCTGGACTAAGCCACGCGGCCCCCAATCCACCACACCTCAAACACGTCCGACTTGTCTAACCTGTCCGACGTGTCCGCCCCCCCCCGATCCCCCCGGAAAAAGCCTGAATTTTCCCCGGATCGGTGTATACCTATACCTGAGACCTCAAAACCCCATTCTCACCAATCCGCCCCGGTAACGACATGAACAACCTTCCCAACTCCTCCCCCGAAGCCCGTCCCAAACGCCGTGGATGCCTGCGACTCCTCCTCGTCATTCTGCTCCTTCTGGTGCTGGTCCTGGCCGTGCTCCATTTCCTCGCGCCCGGTATCGCCCGTTCCGTCGCCAACAAGCAACTGCCGAAACAACTCGGCACCGAAGCCTCGCTGGATGAGATACGCCTGAACCTCGCCTTCGGACGGGTCGGCCTGGGAGACCTCGTCATCACCCAGCCCGAGGGATTCGAAGGCGACCCTCTTTTGACCCTCGACGATATCAGCGTCCACGCCCCCGTCTCCTCCCTTCTCTCCCGGGATCCACTTCTCGTCGAGAAGATCGACATCCGCGAACTCCGCGTTCAGCTGATCAACAATACCAATCAGGTCATGAACGTCTCCAAACTCGGACCCGCGGAGAAACCGGAAGAGAAAGAGGAAAAAGAACCTTCCGCTCCGCCGCCCGTGCATCTCGTCCGGGCCTCCCTGCAGCAGAGCCGGGTCGCCTTCCGCGACGAAAAGCTCGACTGGTCCATCGAGATCGACGACATCGGAGTCAACCTCCGAGACATCCACATCGCCCCCACAACCCCCGTGCCCCCGGGGAACATCGATGCCGAACTGACCTTTCACAGCCCCAAAGCCGACGGCCGCCTGCGCCTCCTCGCCAAAGTCGGCGCCATCGACCCCGCCAACCCCGAGGCCGTTCCCCCGCTGCAGCTCGCCCTCGGCATCGTCGGCTTCGACCTCGACCTCGTGGCCCCCTTCCTCAAACCCTCCCCCAAAGTCGCCAAAGCCACCTTCGGCGGATCCGGCTTCGACCTGTTCGTCTTTATGGAAATCGCGCCCGGAGACACGCCAAAGGAACAAGGCATCGACGGCCATTTCCTGCTCATCACCGACGGCGGACACAAAATCGGCGGCGACCTCGGCGGGAATCTCGAAAAACCCAGCCTGCCGTTTCTCTCCCTCTTCGGAGACATTCTGGGCAATCAGTTCGGACGCGTCACCAAGCTCGGCGGGAACGTGATGCAGGGCGGCCTTGAAGCCGGGAAAACCGTGGCCAAAACCGGAACCGCCGCCGTCAAAGGAGCCGCCAAAACCGTCACCGGCTTCGCCGGAGGCGCCCTCCGCACCGTCAAAGGAGTCGCCACGCTGGACAAAGACGAAGCCCTCGGCGGCATGAAAGACGCCACCGTCGGCACCGTCGGCAACGCGGCCGACACCGTCACGGACACCGCCGGCACCGCCGGGAAAGGCCTCAAAGACACCGCCAAAACCGTCACCGGAGGCGACGACATCGAACGGTGGTGGAAAGGCGTCGATCAACGGCTGAAACAGTTCGAGCTGGAAGCCGAAAAGTGGTTCAAGAACAATCCCTTCCCCACCACGTCCGACAAGGACAAGCAGGCCGAAAACGACAAAGCCCCCGGCGAAAAACCGGACACCCCCGAACCCGAAGAGGGCTAACCCCTCGTTTCGCCTGTCGCGGCCAACCACTCCTCCAATTGGTCATTGGTCATTGGTCATTGGTCATTGGTCATTGGGAAATGATAAATCCCTCGCAAAAAATGACAAGTGACCCATGACGAATGACTATTGACAAACGACTTCCTCCCCCGCCGGCTCATACCCGCAGGCCGGATCCGGAGCGGAGAAATCTCCCGTCAACGCGTAGGCCCTCGCGCGCGAGCCTCCGCCGCAGGTGTCCAGGAACTCGCAGGACGCGCATTTCCCCTCCAGACGTGAAGGATCGCGCAACCGCTGAAAAAAGGGATGAGTCCGGTAAATGTCGATCACCGACCCCTCCCGCACGTTGCCGCAGGGCACCGGCAGGAAGCCACTGGGACACACGTTGCCCCGGTGGTCCACAAAACAGAACCCACTGCCCGCGTGTACCGGCCGGGCCGGTTGACGCGGCGGCGGGCCCTCCGGTCGTTGGGCGAGAAAACGTCGGTAGTGTTGCCCCTCGGTGATTTTGATGCGGTACGACACCCGTCTCTGCACGCGGTCGATCTCCGCGAACAGCCCCTCCATCTCTTCCGCCGTGCATCCCTCCAGCTCCACCCCGCGCCCGGTCGGCACCAGCATGAACACTTCCCAGAACACCGGGCCCAACGCCTCCACCAGATCAGCCAACGCGTCGAACCGATTGAAGTTCCATTTGCCGAACACCGTGTTCACCTGCAACGGGATCTCCAGCTCGCGCATCCATTCCGCCGCCCGCAGGGCCTTGTCGAACGATCCCGGCACCCGCCGGAAGTCGTCGTGCTCCTCCCGCGTCGCGCCGTCGATGCTCACCGCCAGTTGGTCCACCCCCGCCTCCTTCACCGAGAGAAGCCGTTCGCGGGTCAACCGCTCGGTAGTGGCTGGAATCGTCCCCACCCGCAGTCCCCGTGACTTGGCGTGGCGGATCAGCTCCTCCAAATCCTCGCGCTGAAACGGATCGCCGCCCGTGAACACGATCAACGGCGTGCCCATCTCCGCCGTCTGATCGATCAGCCGGCACCCCTCGCGGGTGTCCAATTCGAAACGATCGCGGCAATGAATCGCCGAAGCACGGCAGTGCCGGCACGCCAGCTCGCAGGACCGGGTGACTTCCCAGATCAAAAGAAAAGGAGCTTGAGTAAAATCCGGAGTGTTCATGGGTGGGTGTGGGTTAATGGTTGACCGTTGCAGGCATCGTTCAACGTTCGATGTTCAGTGTTCGACGTTCGAGGTTCGCCTTCTCCCTGCCTCCGAAACATCACGCCTCCTCCTCCCGGGGATCGGTCGCCAGATACGGCGCGAACCGCACCAGCCACCACAGCAACACCACCGCCAGCGTAATGCCCGCGTAGGCATAGTGGGACCAGGGCCCCTTCCGCAACCAGGGAGCCGACACCCGGGTGGCCATCGCCAGCATCGTCAGTCCCCCCAGCCAATTCACCGATCGCAGACGGACATATAACCGGTCACCGCCCCCGCCGTGCCCCAGCGCCACCCGGGTGGCGATCACCACGATCAGCAAGGCGTATCCGCTCACCATCACCACGTGCAACAGATCGATCTGTTTCTCCGGGAACACCACCATCAGCACATACCCCAGCGGAATACATAGAAACGGCGCCGGCAACCAGCGGGCGATACTTCCCTTCAACGGCCCCGCCCGCCATAACGGCACCTGGCTCAAAAAGTTCCCCGCGAACGCCGCCGCCCGCAGCAGCCACCCCGCGCAAACCCACCCGGCCGCCTCCAGTCCGAAACTGATCAGTAACAACCCCGCGAACCCGAGATGCTCCAACGCCTTTCGCCGCCACGCCGGTGTCACGCGCGGATCGTCCGCCAGTTTCTGCCGGTTCGGCAACCCCAACATCCGCGGCGTAAGAAACGTGCCGATCCCCAGAATGGGAAGCAACACGAACCCCTGATACAGCAACAGCTTCCCCAGCCGCGTCGCGAACAGGCCTCCACCAACGGCCAACAGCACCGCGCCCACCACACCGCACAGCATTCCCAATCCCACCGACGGGAACCCGGGAGGCGGAAGGTCCTTGCGCCGGGGCAGTTTGCACACCAACAGCCCGACCATCCAGACTAAAAGGAGCGCGAACACTCCGTCCCCCGCGGCGTGGTGCCCGAGCTGATGCAACCCCACGATCCCGCAGATCCCCGCCGCGAAGCACGCCGTCACCCGCCGCGGCCAGAATCCCACCTCCAGCATGTGCGGCATCGCCGTGCCCAGAAATCCGACTACGAAACTAAACACGAACCCCTCGATCATGATTCGCGCGTGCGCGACCCCCGGATACATCGGCAACAACTTGTACACGAACGCCGGCCACAACAGCAGACCGTACATGCCCACCGCGATTCCCAACGGGAACAACAGCCGATACGGCTCTTCGCCGAACAGATACCGGAACGAAATTTTGGGACGGGGCGAAACCGAACAGGAGCAGGTCATAAAGCCTCCGGATCGAGTTGCTCTTGCAGGGTGCGCACAAAGGCCGTCGTGTCCACCCCCGCGCCTTTCATGCGCGCCACGATACGCCCCTCCCCGTCCAGCAACACGATCGGCGCCGAATGTGAAATCGCCCCGTTCGCCTCCTTCCGATACCGCACCCCCAGCAAAGCCGCCAGCGTGCGCAGATCCTTCGCCTCGCCCGACCACAACCGCCGGGTCTTCAGATCAATGCGCATGTGTTCCGCATAGGTTCGCAGACGTTCCGGCGTGTCGCGCTCCGCGTCCAGCGTCACCAGCACCACCCGCAGCCGTTCCGCCGCGCCGTCCTTCAATTCCCCCTCCAAGCGCCGCAGCTCGGCGATCAGACGCGGACACACCGTCGGACAATTCGAGTAAAACATCGCCATCACCGTCGGTGCTCCGGCCAGATCCGCGAGCCGCACCGTCTCCCCCTCCGTATTCACAAACCCGCTCTCCAGATGAAACAAACTGGTGTCACTCCAGGCGGACCCCGTCTCCGCCTCCGCCGGAGGCGCCGCGCAGCAGGCGTCCTCCCCCCGCACGATCCACGGCAAGATGCCACTCAACAGTACCAGCACACGAAGTCTCATGGCGTGTTCTCCTCGTCGCGCGCGCACCGGAATCCCAGTCCCGCGACGGTATGGGTTGCGGACAAACTGCCGCGGAACGCGTAGCGTAGAAACGCGGCGTAATCGGAGGGGTCGGCCACGCCGGCCGCGCCCCCTCCACAGAAAAACGGCGATGGCCGATCCCCGTCCGCCGCCCGTGACGTCACCGAAATCGCGTCGAAATCCTCCACCCACTCCCAAATCAGCCCGTGCAGATCCCGAATCCCCGCCTCGTTGGCGGGCGTCGATCCCACCGCGGGCAACGGAAACCGCAAGGGTTCCGCGTACCAGGCCAACACCCGCGCGCGCGCCTCCGCCTCCGGTGTCAACGACGCCGCCCGTTCCCACTCCGCCACCGTCGGCAACCGCTTCCCCCTCCACTCCGCATAGGCCCGGGCCGCGAACCAGGACACTGAAGTCACCGGACGGTCCGGCGGCGCCGCGTCTCCAAGCTCCAACGGCCCCGCCCAGTGGCGCAGATACCCCTCGTCCGCGAACACCGCCCGCACCGCCCCCTTTCGCCATTCCGGATTCGCCTTCACAAACTCCAGAAACTCCGCGTTGGTCACCGGCAGACGGTCCATCCGGAACGCCGCCACCCGCACCGGATCCACGCTGTTCGCCAACGGCACAAACCTTCCCGCGGGCACCCGGGCCATCTCCCCGGCGCCCACGCCGGAGACCCAACACATCCATCCCACCCACAACAGCTTCCTCATCGACCCCGCTCCTTTCCCGACTCGCGCACTTCCCGAACCCGTCCCGGCCCGAACACCTCCTCCCCCGCGTTTCCCCAGGAACGCGTCACGTAATTCATCACGTCGGCGATTTGCCGGTCCGTCAGATTCTGCGGCGTCATCACCTGGTTGTAAGTCTCCCCGTTCACCACGATCTCCCCACGCTTGCCCCGAATCACAATATCGACCGCCCGATCCAGGTCCTCCATCAGATAATCCGACGCGGCCAACGGAGGGAACACCCGAGCCATCCCCGTCCCGTCGGCTTGGTGACACGGCAGACAACTCGCCGCGTACACCTTTTTGCCTCTTCGCATACTCTCCTCCAACGCTCCCTCCAGCGGAGGCGGGGTCGGCGCGGGCGCGGACTCGGACGGTACGCGCGGCGCCCTACGCTCCTCCGGCCCGACCTCCCCCGGTTGAAACACGACGGGATTTTCCGGCCCCTCCACCTTCAGCATGCCCAACGTCCCCTTGTGAAACGCCCGGAACAGCGCGTGGTCCACCAGCAGGAACGTACCCGGCGTCTCCACCCCGAACTCCACGATCGTCGCGCCCCCCGGCGGAACCGTCGTCGTCTGCACATGGTGGTTCACCCGGTCCCCCGCCTCGATGTACACCTTGTCGAAAATCTCGCCGATCACGTGAAACGACGACGCCAGGTTCGGCCCGCCGTTCCCCACGAACAACCGCACCGTCTCTCCCGTCTTCGCCGTCAACGCCCTCTCGTCCATCAACGCCCCCACCGCGCCGTTGAACACCACATAGTCCGGCTGCTCCCTCACCGCCTTGTCCATCGAAAACGGCTGATCCCCCTCCTCGCCATACGCGCCGCGCGTGTAGAACTCACTCTGCATCACGTAGTACTCGCGATCCACCTCCGGCAATCCCGCCTTCGGCTCCACCAGAATCAGTCCATACATGCCGTTGGCCACGTGCAACCCCACCGGCTGGGTCGCGCAGTGGTACACGAACAACCCCGGATGCCTCGCCGTGAATTCAAAGCGGGACGACTGCCCCGGCGCGGTGAACGACGCCGCCGCGCCCCCGCCCGGCCCCGTCACCGCGTGCAGGTCGATATTGTGCGGCAATTTGTTGTCCGGATGGTTGTGCAAATTGAACTCCACCCGGTCTCCCTCCCGCACCCGGATAAACGACCCCGGCACCGTCCCCCCGAACGTCCAGAACATGTACTCCACCCCGTCCGCCAGACGCATCGTCTTCTCCACCACCTCCAAATCCACCACCACTCTCGCGGGATGGTCGCGCTCAATGGGGGCTGGCACCCGCGGCGGTGGCGTCAACACCGCCCGCTCCACCGGCAACTCCACGGTGGCGTTCCCGCAACCGAACCCGCCCAGCCCCAACAGCATCCATCGTTTCCAGCACGTTTTCATGATACCCATTTTAATTAAGACAATTTACTCTGTAATGATGACAAAAAAACATCACGCGCCCTCGAACAACCGCAAATCCTCTTCCCGAATCCGCTCCGCCAGCGTGTCCATCCGCTCCCCCGCGAACATCCGTTCGATTTCCGTCCGCACCCGCAGCCACCGATCGTGCAGCGCGCAGGGCGACGACTCGCTGCACTGATGAAACCCCAGAATACAGCCCGTGAAAAAGTCCGTTCCCTCGATGCTCTCGATCACCGCCTGTACCGTCAATTCCCCCGCGGGCACCTCCAGCTTCACCCCGCCCGACGCCCCCCGCGCGGATCCCACCAACCCCTCGTCGCCCAGATCCTTCAGAATCTTCGTCAGAAAATGAAACGGAATCTTCAACTCCCGCGCGATCTCGCTGATCGGCACATACCCGCGCCCCTCCGGCTGGAGGGTCAGATACAGTACGGCGCGCAGACCGTGGAGACATCGCTTCGATAAAATCATACGTGGGGTTCCTGAATTCAGAGTTTTTTATCCGCTATTCAACTTGCAGTCAACCCTTCATCTCGAATAAAAGAATTTTTACTCTGAATTCACACATCCCGAACCCGCCATGCACCACACCCTCTACGTCCTCACCGTCTTCGTCCATATCCTCTGCGCCACCCTTTGGGTCGGCGGCATGCTTTTCATGAGCCTCATGCTCGTCCCCGCCCTCCGCGCCCAGCGGGATCCCTCCCTCACCGCCCGCCTGATCCGCGCCGTCGGAAAACGCTACCACCGCTGGGGCTGGGGCGCGCTCGGCCTTCTCATCCTCACCGGCCTCGGACTCCTTCATTTCCGCGGCATCTCCCATGCCCAACTCGCCTCCGCCGACTTCTGGGCCTCCCCCTTCGGAACCACCCTCGCCTGGAAACTCTCCCTCGTCCTCGCCGTCGTTCTGCTCAGCCTCGCCCACGACCTCGGCGCCGCCCGCAACCGCAAAGCCGCCACCCTCCTCGGACGCCTCACCCTGCTTCTCTCCGTGATCATCGTCTTCCTCGGTGTCCTCCTCGTCCGCGGCGTCCCCTGGTAAGGCTCCTCACGCCAAGCGCGGCATTGAAAGAATCCGTGCACGTCCCCTGAATCCATCGGTATCAAACCATCCGAAACCCGCCCTCCCTACTGAATCCAGCGCCCCCGATTGCGGGATTCTCCCGATGGTTCCCTCCCCCTCGCGAGCGTATACTGAATCGACTCAGCGAACCCACAATCAGGAGAAACCATGACCGACCACGTATACAAGAAAATCGAGCTGGTGGGCTCCTCCACCACCTCCATCGAAGACGCCACCCAGAACGCCGTCAAAGAAGCCTCCAAATCGGTGCGCAACATCCGCTGGTTGGAAGTCACCGAAATCCGCGGCCACGTCGAAGACGACGAACTCCACCACTGGCAGGTCGGCGTCAAACTCGGCTTCACCATGGAGCAGGCCGACGCGCCCGAAACCCTTCAGGAAAAATAATCTCTGACACTCCCTGTACATCCAAAAAGGAGCCGGCACCGACCGGCTCCTTTTTTACGCCCGTTTTCCGAAGGTCGGAACAGGTTGGATGAGAGGCTTCCGACCTTCGGAAACACAAGAAAGACCAAAAAAGACCGGAGCGCGGACACTCCTGTCCGCTTTCAAACATTGCGAAAAACTTCGCGGACAGGAGTGTCCGCGCTCCAGACCATTCTACCCATTCTCTGACGCCTTCGCCATACGCACATCATGGTAAAAATGCGCATACGAGGCCTGCATATAGGGAAACAACCACAGGAACCCAATCCCCAAAGTCAGCAAAAGACACAGCAAACCTAAAAGGACAAACTGGACGTTCATCCATAAAAGCTTCCACTTGAAGCCCCACATCAAACCCCAACTCTCCTCCATCGCCCTCACCGGAGACATGTCCGGAAAGTCCGCCAGCAGCCAAAGCGACTGGGAAAGCCCCAGGGCCATAACGATGCCGGGAACGATCAATAGAACCAACCCCACAATCACCACCAGGGTGGAGAGCAGGTCCGTCCCCACAGCCTTCAAAATACCCGGAACCCGTGAAACATGCGTCCAATCCCCGGCTCCCTCCCGCGAATCAGGTCCAGAAAAAACAAATGAAGGCCAACCATCAACGGCCCGCTGAGGATCCAAACCAACCAGGTGTGTGTCTCCTCCAGCGCGAACTGGATGAAGAAGAACACCACCGTCACCGCCACCGCCTCTCCCCAATACCCACTCAACGACCCCCGCCCCAGAGCCATCAAATCCGATACGGAGGCGGGGCCCCTGTAACGACGCGCGTCCTGTGCCGACGGAGAAGGGGTGACGGAGGACTCCAACGATGAAGGCGTCGGAGCCTCCGGCGCGTCGAACAACCCCGGCACCGTCGAGGCCGGCGCCCAGCTCTCGCCCATGTCGGGATGCCACACCCGGTCGCTCGGCGACAATCGCCCCAGCCGGGCCAGCCGTTTCAGTTCTTCCACGTCGACGGGCCCGTAGCGCCGATCCTCAATCGCGTAAAACCAGCTCATCCTGTATCACCGTCCGCACGGTTTCCTCGACCTTCCGCGTCCGCCACACCGCCGAGGGCTGTTTCGGATACGTCATCTCGACCACCACGTCCTCCCGCTTCATTTCCTTCAAGGTCATGCGAATACAGGATTCCGCCAGCTCCTCCTGATTGCAGTCCTGGCTCATGTGGGCCAGATACACCCGCTGCAACTCAGGTCCCGCGATCTCCTTCAACAGCGCCGCGGCCTCCTCGTTGGACAAATGGCCCTGCCGACCCGCAATCCGTTGCTTCAGCGACCAGGGCCGGTCCGACTCGTCCAACAGAATCCGATCGTGGTTGGTCTCTAAAATCAACACATGACACCCCTTCAGCTGATGCCGGATCAGACTGGTCGCCAGCCCCATGTCCGTCGCGAAGCCGATCCGATGCCCGTGCGCCGTCACCACGAACCCGACCGGATCAAACGCGTCGTGCGGGATGCTGAACGGCTGAAAATGAAAATCCCCGATCTCAAACGGCTGTCCGCTCGCGAACACCTTCCATCGCAGATCCGCGAATTTCGATTTATGCGCCAGCGACTTGATCGTGCCCGCGTTGCCGTACAACGGCACCCCGTGCTTGCCATTCAAAAGCGGCAAGGCCTGCACGTGGTCGGAATGCTCGTGCGTCACGCACACCCCGTCCAACTCGTCCACGTCCGTGCCCAGCTCCTTCAAATGCGTGCGGATTCTACGGGTGCTGATCCCCGCGTCGATCAGCAAACGGGTGTTCGCCGTGGCGAGATAGGTGCAATTGCCACTACTGCCGCTGGCGAGGGAACAAAGGGTCACGTCATCCATGCCCCATCCTTGCCGATTTTACGCCTCCCTGACAAGATTATACCTTCCCGCACCCACTCCCACCCCCGAAACCAACTCCCCGGAAAGGCCTCCACATCTCCATCCACCCACTCCCGACGCGTCCACAGGCATCCCTCCCCATACGCCCCGAAGGGGCCTCCACATCTTCAGCCCGGGGCACCGCCCCGGGATCTCGGCCCGTCCCACCCCGTCGCGGTCTGAAAGACCGCAACCTCGATCCGCGTCATTCGGCCTTCATTTCCGCCTTCAACGCCTCCACCTGCCCCCGGCGGGCGGCGTTGGCCGCGTTCCCGAGAATCCGCGCCGCCTCCTGCGGAGCGTGGAAACCCATGGAGTTCTCCGACGCGATGAAGTCGATGTACCACTGGGCCTTCCGCTGCAACTCCAGCGCCTCCGCCAGTTCCGCGTCCGTGGCCCCGGCTTTGCGGGCCTGGTCGATCGCGTCGAGTTGATCCATCAGGGCGTCCGCCGCCTTCTGCAGCAATTCGTGGTTGGTCGACTGGATATTGGCCACCCGCGCCTGGATCTCCTCCTCCGGAATGTGGTGGCACACCTGGCAGGCGCGGTTCACGTTCAACAACGGACTCCGCACCCAGTGATCCGAAATCTTGGTCGCCCCCTGCCGAATGTAAGGCATGTGACAGTCGGCGCAGGACACCCCGCTGCGGGCGTGAATCCCCTGACTCCACAATTCGAATTCCGGATGCTGCGCCTTCAGCACCTCCGCCCCGCTCTCCTTGTGCACGAAATCGTAGAAACGCGATCCGTCCTCGAACTCCAGATCGTTCCAGAAATTCTCGATGTCCTCCACCGTCAACCCGTTGCCCCACGGAAAGGTGAGAGGAAACTTGGAGGCGCAATAGTATTCCACATGGCACTGCCCGCACACGAAACTCCGCATCTCCCCCCGGGTGGCGTCCCGGTTGGGGTCGTAGGCCTCCTCGCGGTCGCCCTCCCGCCATTCGTCGATCGACGGCAAATGCGGCACCGGCGCGTCCGAGGCCGCCAACCGGCGAATCCCCTGAATGAACCCCGGCCGGGTCACCCGGATTTGCATCGTGTCCGGATCGTGGCAGTCCACACAGGACACCGGATGCCCGTGCCCCATGTCGTGCAACATGTCGTTCAATTCCTCATACGGCATCGCGTGGGTCTTCTCGAACCCCGCCATCGCGTCCCCGTCCCCCAGGGCCCGATACACCGGCATCACCGACGCGTGACAGTGCAGACAGGAACCCGACTGCGGCACCTGGTGACGCTCCGTCTGCTCCTGGTCCACCAGCATGTAGGCGTGGCCGCGCCGTTCCCGGTAATCGATGGAAAACGCGTACCCCGCGAACATCCGCTTTAACCATGGATCCTTCTCGATTTTGGACTCCGGCAACGCCTCGCTCCCCCCGTGGCCGCCAAACCGCGTCCGCGTCGGCTTCGCGGTCCGCTTGTACAAGTCGTACTGCGCCGGCCAGTTGACGCCCCACACCTCGGGATCCGTGGTGTTCTCGTCCACCTCTAGTAACCGGACATATTGCAGGGACTCCTCGGCCTTGCGCTGCTGGATGTTCGTCAACAACGCCGTCACCAGCACGGTCACCGTCACGGTGAGCATGAACACGACGAGCAGAATGAGTCGGTTTCGCAGGGCGGATCGGGTCATGGCGTGGTCTCCTCGAGTTCGAATTCACGAAGGGGGCCTCCTAGGCCGCCGGGCGGCCCGTGTCCCACGGAGGCGTGACAGTGGATGCAGTTCACCTCGTCCAGCAACTTGGTCGCGCCCGGAGCGAGTTCATGCACCATCTGCTGATGACAGGACAAGCAGTTTTCCTGAAGCACCTCGACGTTTTTCTCGCGGATGCGGATGGGTTCATGAAAATCCTGAAACGTAAATCCTTTCGAATGCCAGTACCCGTTCTCCGCCTTGGCGATGTATTTGGCCACAAACTCGTGCGGCAAATGGCAATCCACACAGGTCGCCACCGTGTGATGGCTCGCCTTCTGCCACGAATCGTATTGTGGCTGCATGATGTGGCAATTCGCGCAGGCCGCCGGATCCTTGCTGAAATACGAAAACCCCTCCCCGTAGTGGAACGTGAACACCCCCGTGCCCGCCATAATCCCCAACGCCACCGTAAACACCACGGCCAACAGGCTCAGGCGGCGACGACGATTCACTTGGCCGGACTCCTTCATAAATCCTAAGTAAACCACAGGCCACGCCGGCAACCAAGGGCCAATTCAACCCACGTGCGTGTCGGACCGTGGCGGCTTCGCCGCGTAGCGGTCCTGGAGTGCTGGAGCTTGCTCCAGCCCTGGGGCCGAAGCTCGCTTCGGCTGGGAACCCGCAGGATGCGGAATATGAAAAAATCCGCATAACCCCATACATGAGCAAAAATCAGCGCACCCTTTCCCGAAGGCGGAGGCAAGCCTCCGCTCCAGGAAAATCGACCTTACCAGAACTTCCACCAGGGCTTCTTCTCCTCCACCCACTTTTCCCATCGAAACGACGTCCGCCACTCCCCGTCCCCGCGCCTTGTCATCGGTCACGGCCGTGTGAATGTCCTCCGGCGTGGCCGGATCGCTTTCGAAACTCGCCGCAGTGGTCAAACGCATATCACCTTCCAATGTAAGATCTCCAATACTACGGGCATGCGGCGTGCACCGGGAGGCCGATCCCCCGGGCCGCTTCGGCCATTTCCTTGTCCAGCGTTAACAGCTCAAGTTCTGACACCACGGAAAACAGCCGCTCAAACACAAACAAGTGGCCCGCGTCCGCGGCCCGCAATCCGATCGCGCGATTCAAGGCACAAAGGGTCGGAAGTTCGGACGATTCAAGGCTCACCCAGGTGATTTCCCCACGCAGTTGATTCCAAGTCCGCCAAGCGCCACTCGTGGCGCCACGCCGGGCTAACGCGGCCTCCGTCTCCACCTGTAGCCAGGACCATGCCCACAACGACCCGGCTCCTTTCTTGACCTCCCACATCCTTTGCGAGGCCTCTTCGCGTATCAAAAGAGGGACCCACGCACTGGTATCCAGAAAAAGCGTACGGCTCACCAGTCCTCTTCCCCACGCATTTCCAACACGCTGTTCACCACATCGCGTCCATCCGTCGCCTCTCCGGGCTGCAATATCGCCTCCGGTGTTTTCCCAAGGCTTTCGAGACGAAGTCCTCTCGCGGCGAGTTGTTTGGAAACTTCATAAATTTCGGGAGAAGGGGGTTCCGTCCTCGAGTCCAATCCCGTCAAGTAGGCCACCGGACGGTCCCGCACACACACTTCAATCATATCGCCTCCCTCACGCACAGCTTTCACGTACTTCGATAAATGTGTTTTCAATTCCGCGACATTGACCTTCATATAGTCATGATGACCATCATACATGGTCATGTCAACCACTGAAACCATGGGCATATCCCTCGGGGTGTATGACCAAAATCATCCTAACGTCCAGAATCCCGCGTCCACCTCTCTGGAGGAATCCTTTCGAAATCTTGTCCACACAGGTTCCATTCAGATGAGATCTCCATGAATTAGGCTCCGGAGGAGACAGCGCGTTCAGCTCGGGGGCCATGCCCCCGAGGGACTTCCAGAAGAAACAGGCGCGCCCCGAGAGGGGTGCACGCGGGATGGAGGGCTTTTAGGACGATTTTGGTCATACATCCTATCCCCCGCACCACCCGCCGCCCCTCCTCAGGAAACCGCCGCGCGCGTCAACCGGTCGTTGATCGCCCGCCCAAGGCCCTCCTCCGGCACCTTCCAGGCCACGATGCGGTCCAGGCCGAGCCGGTCCAGCCGCCGCAGACAGGAAAACAGGCGGGTGGCGGCCTGGGCCAGATCCCCGCGGGTCGACAACACCTCCTGCGGTCCGTCCACCTCCAGCACCCGATCGAAGGACAGCCAGCCGGTCCGCCCGCCGGAAACGGGAGCCTCGGCTCCGGCCTCCAGCAGCGTCAGCGGCGTGCGCGGGGCGTAGTGGCGCGCCAGCATGCCGGGAGATTGCTCGCCGGCCGAGACCCGGTCCGCCTCGTCCTCCGGATGTGCCGCGTTCACCGCCTCCACCTGGTCCGCCACCTCCCGCAAGACTTCCAGCGGCGTGGCGCCCAGGCGATACACCACCACCCGCCCTCCCCCGGGAAATCCCACTACCGTGGATTCCAGACCATAATCGCAGGGACCCGCGTCCACCACCCCCGCCACGTCCGGCGCGTCCCCGAACTCCTCCAACACATGCGCGGCCCGGGTGGGGCTGATATGACCAAACCGATTCGCGCTCGGCGCCGCCAACGGCAGTCCACACGCCTTGAGCAACGCCTGCGCCACGGGATGCCCCGGCACCCGCACCGCCAGAGTCTCCAGTCCCGCCGACAGCAGGTCCGGCAAATCCGGCCGACGCGGCAACACCAAGGTCAACGGTCCCGGCCAGAACCGCTCCGCCAGCATCCGCGCCTCTGCCGGCACTTCCGCCGCCAACCCGAACGCCTCCTCCAAGGTGGCCGCGTGCACGATCAAGGGATCAAACGTCGGACGCCGCTTCACCTCGAAAATCGTCGCCACGGTTTCGGCGTCCAACGCGTTTCCGGCCAGCCCGTAGACCGTTTCCGTCGGCATGCCCACCAGCGCGCCGGACCGCAACGCGTCCGCGGCCTTCGCGAGTTCTTCGGGAGAGGAGGTCCAATGTTCCATGGCGCGGGAATCTGACACATCCGGAACGGATTTCAATCCACACCGCACAAAATTTGCCGGCCTCGCGTTTTTTATGGAAAGAATTCCTGACCCGACCCCGGGAATCACGTAAGACGGACCCATGATCGAATCCCGTTCCGACCGTGAGCAGATTGAAGACGGCATGCTCGCCCCCTTCGCCGCGCGCAGCGCCGCCTCGAGGGGGCGTGTCCACCCGGAGGTCCGCGCCTCCCGGCGCGTGGCCTTCCAGCGCGACTGCGACCGGATCGTCAACAGCAAGTGCTTTCGCCGCCTGGAATACAAAACCCAGGTCTTTGTCATCGGCACCCAGGACCACTACCGCACCCGGCTCACCCACACCATGGAAATGACCCAGGTCGCCCGCACCCTCGCCCGCGCCCTCCGGGTGAACGAGGACCTCGCCGCCGCCATCTCCCTCGCCCACGACATCGGCCATAGCCCCTTTGGCCACAGCGGCGAACGCGCGCTGAACGAATTGATGGGGGACCACGGGGGATTCGACCACAACCTGCAAAGCCTCCGATGGGTGGAGATGCTGGAAGAGGACTACCCCGGCTTCAACGGCCTCAACCTCACCTGGGAGGTCCGCGCCGGCCTCCGCAAACACGTCAGCCGCGACCCCGGCGCCGAACTCGACGGCCATCCCGTCGGCCCCTGGCAAATGGTGGAGGGACAAATCGCCGACGTCGCCGATGACATCGCCTACCAGGCCCACGACGCCGAAGATGGACTGGAGGCCGGACTCATCACCCTCGATCAACTCCGCGACATGGAACTCTGGCGACGGGCCGAGGAACGGGTCACGGCCCTCCACCCCGCCTGCGAGGGACAACGCTTGGCCTCCGCCACCATTCGCATGCTCTTCACCCTGCAAGTCGAAGACGTGCTCGAAGTCGCCGAACAAAACCTTCAGGCATGGAACCCCGCTTCGATTTCCGATGTCATGAACGCCCCCGACCGCCTCGTCGCCTTCAGTCCGGCGTTTCAGGACATGCTCGCCCCCTACCGCCGTTTTCTTTTCAACGAAATGTATTTCCACCCCGCCGTGAGCGCGGCCGGGGACGAGGCCGTACGTCTGATGACCCGACTGTTCGAACACTACCTCGAACACCCCGACGACCTGGGACACAAAGCCCGCCGACGTCTGGAAACCGAAGGCCTCCACCGCACCGTCTGCGACTACGTCGCCGGCTGCACCGACCGCTTCGCGCTGGAGGAATGCCGCACGTACGGTCTGACGACCTGAACCGCGGCGAGCCCCGCCCGCCTATTCATTCCCCGCGTACCGTTTTCGATACGCCCGGGGAGACTCGCCGGTCAGCCGTTTGAACCAAAGCGAAAACTGGCTGAGGTAGGCGAACCCGCTCTGATAACAAATCTCCTTGATCGGCGTCTCGGTGTTTTGAAGCAGGTCCTGCACGTATTCCAGCTTCTGGGTCTCCCAGAATTGGTTCGGCGTCATGCCCAATTCCCGTTGCCACAACCGCCCGAACCGACTCGGACTCAACCCATAGTCGGCGGCCAGGGCCTCCCGGGAAAACGGCTGACTGAAATCGGGGTCCCGCAGCAGCGCCCGCAAACTTTCGCGCACCCGCTCGTCGTGGATTTCCGGCGCGTCGAACGTGATCCCCGCCGTGCCCAGCCGACGCAGCAACAAATAAAAGAAACGCAACGCCGCCTCCCGATACGCCAGGTACGTTTCCAATTCACAGGAAAACCGGGAGGGATTCAATTCCCCCTTCCGACGCATCGATTGAATAAACCGGGTGTCCCGAATGCCTTCCACACCCTCCTCCAATTCCGGATCGTTCGGGAACATGACAAGAGCGGGCCCCTGCCACAAGGCCGCGTTGTGACGGCTCCGCGCCACGACGTGAACCGACAGGATCCGGGCGTCCTCCGAAAAATCCTGAAACCGGGGAACCGGTTTGCGCATCAGCCATTCGCCGCGTTTGGCGACCACCTCCTCGTTTTCCGCCCGCACCACCACCCGCCCCTCCAACATGTGCCACACGGTCAACCACGGCCCGTGAAACCACCCCACGCGATCCAGCGGCGGCCCCTCGTAAAACCGGAAAATTTCCATTTCGAGGTCGCTCCAGACAGCGCGGTGTTTTTTCCGAAGAGAATGCACGTTGAAATCAAAGCTCAACAGGTGAATGAACCCTCACAGGCCCATAAACATAAAGTTTCAAAGGGGTCATAACAAATAATATATGCGATTAAACAAAGTTACCCGCACCTGATATTAACTTTTCTCCCCCCGGTGTAAAGCGCTTTCCATTGCCTTCCCGCGGAAAAAAACACGATACTGGACGGTAGAAAGTTCAAACCAGGGGAATGGAAACCCGTTACCCAAGACGTCCAACTCAATACAGGATGACGCTATGAAATTCAGATCACCTCAAACACTCGCTGCCCTCGCGGCCTCCCTGTCGTTTCTCCTCCTCGCCACCCCTTCCGTGTCGGCCGGCACGCTCCTTTTTGAGGATTTCGATGGAGCCGCCGTCAGTTTGGACGGGAAAACCCCCACCACCGCGGATCCCGACCTCGCCGGAATCACCTGGGACTCCACCTCCGGATTCCTGAGGAACGGCGAAATCAATATCGGCGATCGCAAAGGCGTGCTCGACATCGGCAGCTACATCGACGACCGGAAAGGAGACGCCGACGCCATTTTCACCGTCTCCGCCACCGTCGACCCCCTGGCCGGAGGAAGCAACTGGGTGGCCGTGGGCTTTTACGGCAGCACTTATCAGCTCGGGGAAAGCGGTGTTCAAGGCGCCGCCGCCGTCACGCTCTTCCGGGACGGAAACGAAGAAGCCGACGGCTACACCGCCGTGGACGGCGCCGGCATCGTCCGGGACAACTTCGCCACCGGACTCTCCGGCGCGCAAACCTACGGCGTCACCCTCGACCTGACCGGATGGGACGGTTCCACCAACTTCGGAACCGTGACCTTCAACATCGGCGGCACCAGCAGCGGCTCCTATGCGCTCACCGACGATGTGAACTTCCAGGCCGTCGGCTTCGGGACCCCCGGCAGCGGCGATGGCCTCATC
>Ga0194138_10000515_pt1 | contig 18224 bp, 22 predicted proteins | sample TARM_MetaG_T2_14_FD_134022 | JGI IMG/M metagenome (GOLD analysis project Ga0194138, IMG submission 134022) | Freshwater microbial communities from Pennsylvania, USA, analyzing microbe dynamics in response to fracking - TARM_MetaG_T2_14 (version 2) | ecosystem: Environmental > Aquatic >...
ACATCGAAACACCTCTCTTTTCTTTCTATTATACCATATAACCATTGAAAAATCAGGGTTTTAACGTAATTTGTTCGCTAATTTAGTGTTTCGTTTTTACGCAGTCTGACGTCCCGCTGTCCTAAAGCCATTTAAATAACAGGAGGATAAGAGGATGATTATAATTAGAAAATTAACCGAAGCGGATATGAAACAGGCGATGGAATTAAAAGTTCTCTGTTGGACGGAAGAGTTGGCGGGCAAGGCTGAAAACACTCTATCGGTTACGAAGGAGTTGGAGTTTTGGGTGGATTGGATGAATAAAGCCGAAGAAAACGACGATATCCGTTTGCTGATTGGCGCATTTGAAAACGACAAGATGTTAGGCGTAGCCTTTGGCAGTTTTGCTGAAAGCTTTGACATACCGGAAAAAGGGATCGAACTGAACGGTCTTTGGGTATATCCCGAGCACCGAAACAGGGGAATTTCCCTCAGGATGCTGAATTACCTTTTGGATTTCTACCTCGCAAAGGGCATGGAAACCATTGTGATTTATAACCCTCATTATGCGCCGTCCAATCAGTTTTATCTAAAATTCGGTGCAAAAGTTATTAAACAGGAATACCAGATGGATGGCCGATTGTTGGTGGATGTATTCTTAGCAGACATGTTGTCTATGAAAGCGAGTATGGAGCAGTCTCTAAAGAAATATGTATAAGCGTATAGGGCTGAGCGATAAAGTATATATGGTATTTTAAACGCAGAATAAAGAAAACGAATTGAGGAGGCACTTATGAAAATTCACTATTATTTCGGATGGTTTAACGATGGTTTTCTTGAGAAGCTGGTCAGGTTGTTGCAGGAGGATATTGCTGATAGAAAATCACTTGTTATGATTAGCGGGAATCCATCTCTTCATAACGATCATGAAGCCGGTGCTACAGAACGTTCTTGGCTTGATCAGGCGGATATTATATTTGATGAATATCATTTAATTGATTATGAAAAACAGAAGGAAGAGGCCCAAAAATTAATTCAAAATGCCTCCGTCATTTTCTTGTTGGGTGGAAATACCGTTGAACAGAACAGTTTTCTGATTGAATATGATTTGTCGGAGTTGATTAAAAAAAGCAGCGCCGTTGTGATGGGAACAAGCGCCGGTGCGATAAACATGTCGGCTAAATGGTTATGTTCGAAATACACGGGCTTTACCGGTGAAACAAGCTCTATTTGCGACGGGATCGGACTTGACGATTTTTCTGTTCTGTCTCACTTTGATCTTGAAAATAACATTGAGCAGATTCATGGGGAACTGACTTCCCTATCAGAAGAAATGAATGTTTATGCGTCGAACAAAGATTGTGCTGTGCGCGTAAAGGGAGACAAAATCGATATTTTGGGCGATGTATATTTAATTTCCCGCGCAAAGATTCAGAAGTTGGATGAAACAGATCCTTCCCCCGCATTCCGATATCGATGTACATAATAAATTACTGGAGAGTGAGCTGATGATCAACCGATGCTTTGTTCCATTTCCGGAACTGGAAACTGAAAGGCTAAGGCTTCGACAAATTGAAGAGAGTGATGCGGAATCTTTATATGAAATGCTGAGGGATCCGGAAGTGGCTAAATTTGAATATTTTTATCCGGTAACCTCGAAGGCGGAATCTCTGGAATTTATCGAACGATTTAAAACGGAGCTGGCGGTAAAGGAGGAAATCACTTGGGGAATAATTTTACAAGAGACGAATCAATTAATCGGTACATGTTGTTTGGGAGACTTCGTTGAAGGGGCAAGAAGGGCAGAAATCGGTTATGACATCACGCAAAGACAATGGGGTAAGGGATATGCCACAGAAGCCGTACAAGCCGTTATGGATTTTGGATTCAATCAAATGAATCTCAACAGAATTGAAGCGACCATCACCCCGGGCAATCATGCGTCTGTTAGAGTACTTAAAAAACTGAATTTTATCCAGGAAGGAATCCTACGGGAAAGGGATTTGATCAAAGGGAAACTGGAGGACGGAATCATTATGGCGATACTCAAAAAGGATTATACCGGTTAGCAGAGTAGGATCAACATGAACTGTTACTGTTTTGAAAACGATAAGGAATTTGTGTTTTGTGTTGAAAATGCAGGGGCTGAGTACGAAAAAAATATCAAGGATGCATGGTTTGAGAAGGTTGGAGATAAATACATCAAAACATACCCTAACACGATCGATGATAAGGAACGATTAAAAGAGAGCTTCTCAAGACTGGGAGAGTCGATGTTTAAGGGTGCTGGAGATTGGGAAAAAGCCCAGGGGATTTTTGCGGAAAAATGCGATAAGGAGAACCTTGACTGGTATATTACCGGGAGTGTCAGCGAGGCGGTAGCAGGAGTAAAGATCGAGCCCCATGATATTGATATTGTCAGCCATGTTAAGGACTTTTTCAGAATTAAGGAAGTATTTTATGATTACTTGATTGAACCCTTCGTCGATAATCAGGACAGTTGGGTGGTAAGATATTTCGGGCGTTTATGCATTGGAGGAGTAATGATAGACGTAGTGGCGGATGAGAGCAGGAACGAAGAAAACCATCAATATAGATCAGTGGAGTGGAAGGGATACACCTTAAAAGTTGAACCTATACAGGAGCGGTATAAAATTGAACTTCAGCGGGATAGAAAAGACCGGATTAAGGCGATCGAAGAATATTTGGGGAAAGCAAAGAGGTGGACAATTTAATATGGATTATGAAAATTATATGGAACTATATGAAACCGTCTATTTTTTTAATAAAATGAACTGCTCTGTTGATCATACAGTACCAAAATTAATAAGCCTGGAAGAAGCTGAAAGACTGGGAATACATGAGAGCATATATCAAGCAGTCATGAGAATACTGGTAGCAAGCCGATTGCTTGAATATGACGGAAACTGTTTTGTTATGACCAATGAACAGATGGAAAAGTACCGATATATTCTCGATAACCTAATTCATAAAGATCCCTATAAACAATATCCGGAATTGTATAATAAAGCAATGAACGAATCTCAGTTTTTTTTCGATAACATGAGTGCTTCAGAGTATGAAATTTATTCGAGATGCAATTATCCTATAAGCTTTCAAATAGGGAATGAAATAGTGAACCATGTCAATTTAGGAAAGTCCAAAGTGCTGGAATTGGGTGGAAATAGTGGAGGTTTAGCAACAGCCCTTTTGACAAAGAATCAAGATTGTGACTATACAGTTGTCGATACTAAAATACCATGTAGGGTAGGAAATGAGTTTAAAAAATTAAATGGGCTAAAGATCCGGTTTATGGAAGAGAATATTTTTAATTTGGAGTTATCAGGTGAAGTATACGACTATATTATTCTAATGAATCTGCTGCATGATTTTGATGACCCAAAGTGCTTGGATATTTTATACAACTGCATAAAATACTGTGGCAGCGGGACAAAATTTTTGATTATTGAAGATGTTTTGTCCGGGGAATTTGAGCCTAAGGAAGTAATAATGCATGGTTTGAGATTATCGGTTGAATGCAGGGGTGGTAGGCAGCGAACCTTCAAAGAACTGGAAAGTCTTTTCTCAAGCATAAATTATAGACTTGAAAAAACATTAAAAATCAACAATATTCATAGCATGCTGGTTATGGAGTCCCGGGAGGTGAAGGACGGTGTTGGAGGTAAGGTGTGTAGTGGAATATAACGAAGAGGGTTATCTGATGTATGCTGACAATTTTCCCGGTGCCTATACCAGGGGCAAAACAAAGAAAGAAGCCCTTGGGAAAATGGAAAATGAAATCAAGTCCTATCTGCTCTGGTCGGAAGGGAAAACCATGGAAGACGGTATTGCTGCAGTGACCGTGCAGGAGAAAAAATCCGAATTGCAGATTGCTGATGCGGATTCAGAAGTGATTTTTGAGAGCGAAAAGAAGCCACTGTCAGAATCTGAATACGAAAGACTGAAATTCCTGGTGCTAAAATCTGCAAAGGATTTTCAACAACTGTATGAATCGGTTCCGGATAAGAATGTTACGAATTTATCCCGCCGGAAAACCTTTTATGGGGACATCCCGCGAACTACCGATGAAATGCTGATCCACACAAATCGTGTAACCGCTTATTATCTTTCGCAAGTAGGACTGTCGATGGAAAATACGTCGGATATCGATGAGAATCGACGGAAAGCCTTAGGCCGCATTGAAAAATTACCCGATTTTTTAGGCAATCCTGTTTTTGAGGGCAGCCATGACGAACAGTGGTCCCTTCGAAAGGTGCTGCGCCGTTTTATTTGGCATGACCGGATCCATGGGAAAGCGATGTACCGTATGGCGATTTCGATTTGGGGAAAGGATAAAATCGAGAATCCATTACATTTCTAAACTAAGGTGATGAACAAAGAACTCTGTGTGAGCATTGCAGCGAAGGGAAAACGGTTTTGGAAGGACTGGATAAAGAGATCCTGTCCGGCGGCATACTCCCACCACTTATAGAAGTGGGGGCTTCTCGTTTGAATAGCCTATCGGCTACAGCCTAAATGTGTGAAAAGGAAGTTTGATCAAAGACCAGGAGAATGGGAGGTCTGAAAATGATATTAAACACTTCAGACGGCAAAAAAATATATTATCAAACCTATGGAGAAACAGGGAGCCCGGCAGTAATTCTTATACATGGAATTGGTGCCGATCACAACATGTTCGGACCACAAGTCGAAACCTTTGTTAAAGAAGGGTATTTCGTTATCGCTCCGGACATGAGAGGGCATGGCGAAAGTTCCAAGGTGACTACATTAGAACTTGAAGACTGGGTAAGGGATCTTAAAGAGCTTATGGAGCAGCAGAAGATTGAAAAGAGTGTATTGCTTGGCGTAAGCATGGGTGGGGTAATTGTTCAAAAGTTCATTACTAAATACCCGGATAAAGTTAAAAAAGTTGTAATTTGTGATAGCTTTGGGGAACTGAAAACCTTTACGGAAAAGGCTTTGGGTTTTGGCCAAGTGTTTGGATTTAAGCTATTTCACTATCTGCCAAGGAAAATGACGGCAAAATTGATAGCCTCCACCTATAAAAACTTATCGAAAGAAGCGAAAGCATACTTTGAGGAAGTGTCTTTTCATGTAGACTATAAGCAACTGGTGCTGGCAAGAAAAGCGATTAATAAAATAGATGTTCTCTCGGAGCTGGAAAATATTGAAGTTCCCAGTTTAGTGTTAGTAGGAAATAAGGTAGACCTGATGGTGAGGGCTAATCGAAAGATTGCCGAAAAACTTCAAAACTCGAGCTTAAAAGTTATAAAAGGATCCCTGGACCCTTCAAACCTGGTTGCACCGGAAAAATTCAACCAGGAAGTTTTAACTTTTTTAGCGAAAAAGTGAGGGTCGGAGGGGAACATGCAAAAGAAAATCATCAAACCAAGATACAAAGTGTTATCCGTGAATATGATAAAAAGCTATAAAGATTCCTTAGTATCATCAGAGGAAATCGAGGCTTATTTCACTAGAGCATACCGAGGATTTAAAAATGCAAGAAAACTAACCGGCGGAAGAATAAGTGGAGTGTATCATTTGGAGGATCCCATTCAGGCAAGTGTAATAAAGTCTTCCAAAGGTACATACCGAATGCTGGAACTACAACGGGAAGCGGAAGTTTTGAACTATATTAAGGATACGAAACTTAAACACCTGGTCCCGAACATCAGGAACTATCGAAAGTTCGATCAATTTGCTTATATCGTGCTGGATTATTTCGACGGCGAAACAGTAAGAGAAAGGCTTAGTAAATCTCGGAGTGTGGAAGATCGGCAAAAAACTTGGGAAGTTGCGGGTACGGCTTTAGCAAAGATCCACACCTTATGCAAATCGGAAGACCTTACCGGAACGTGGTTAACAGAACAACTTAAACTGGCCAAAATGAATATGGAAAAGGGTTTTATCGATTTGGACGACTTTGGCGGTGAAGATCCAAAAGAAGTGCTTGAATGGTTGGCATCCGATAAGCCGGAAAGAACCGAGACTACCCTACTTCATGGAGATTTTCGCACAAAGAACATTATGGTGGATCAGGATCAAAACTGTAAAATCATTGATTGGGGGTTTACAGATGTGGGAGACCCATATTATGATTTAGCGGTAATCGATTATTATTTTGTCGATGAGTTGGATCGAAAAAGTTTCTACAAAGGATACGGAAGCCATGCTTATGACAAAGGTCTGATTGATTATTATGACCGACTCAGTTGGTTTATTAATGTGTAGCAGAGTAATCCGTCGATACAGATAAAATTATGCGATAGAATGGTTATTCGATAGAGGAGGTAAAAAAATGTGGGTAAGAAGTCAAAACAAAAAAGAGTTAGCGAACTACATAACATTTTCCGTCACCAGCAATTTCGGAGGTAAGAAAAAGAGTGCTATTATCGGTACGATTTCAGAAAACAGTTTTTGGGGAAGCAAGACAAAAACCCTGGGGCTTTATGACACGATGGATATGGCCTTAGAGGAGTTAACGAGGCTTGAGTCAGCATTAATTAATCAGGAGAAAGTATATCAGATGAGTTAGTTTATTTTATAAAGACAACGAAAATCGTTTAAATTGTGAGCAAGAAAAAGCAGAACTGGAAAGAATGAAAGGAAAAGTGCCAAAGCAAATGGTATCTATGTTCCGGATCGACAATTGAGCCTCTCCGTCCCCTTTGGTTGTCTTTCGGATGCTTTTACAATTTTTTCTGTTGATTCAGCAGGAATAAACCGGAGAAATGACGAATATAAACAGGTAGAATAAATGGCGATCCTCCGATAAAATCTCCGAAAAAAGACCGGAGGCTGAAAAGGAGGACATATGAATCTTTCACAATCAATACTGCGAGGTGAGACGGATGAATAAAAAATACTGGAAAATCATGTTGGCCTTAGGCTTAACCGGCATCGCGCTGATGCTATTTGCCAATATTATATGAATACTCCCGCCACTTAATTTCTACAAAATTTGAAGTGGGGGTTTCTGGGGTATCGACTCGAAACATGACGATTAACCACCAGTGGAGTTGACACGTCGGTGTGCTCAAAACACCCAACCCCGCTATCCCATTGGTCGAGCCTTTGGGAGTACTTTTATCCTACGGTTAAAGCAATCGGTGTTAATAAACAGGTGGTGCTTGCAAAGGGTTGTTCAAAAGCTTTCTCAAAGGTTCTTCGCATGATATTGGCCGCCCCATTTACATCAGCGTTGATCAGGGTTCCGTTCTTTGTGCGGTACAGCCCTCGCTTCATACGCTTTCCTGAAAAAACTTTTGTTGCATCCTTTTCCCCATATACGGGAAGGTCATCCAAGTCCAGGAAAATCGCTTTTGAGGTGTAGGATTCTTCCGCCAAAATTACTTTGATACCATGTCGCTCCGCTTTGTACGTAATCATTTGAACCAGTAAGCCGTGGGGAATGGAAACAAAGGATTGGTTGTTCTTTGCACCCATGTTGGACTCTTGTTTCCAATTTTTGTTTCTACCAATAATAATGGTTTGAATCTTTTCTTCCAAGGCGATTCGCTCAATATGGGCGCTGGCTTTGTGAAAAAGATCTTTGATTTGAGAATAACGCTTGTTGCTTATTTGTTCTAAACGTTTGGAGGTGAGAGACCCTTCCTTTGGCTGTTTTCCTTGGCGAAGAATACCCAGGTAGTGGGCTTTCAATTGGTTAAACCGTTGATTGGCCGCTTTGATATTTTTGCCCTTTATCAACACCGGTTTTTGACCGGTATTGGTAACGATGGTTGCAAGATTATCAATGCCTAAATCAACGGACAGTTAACGATGATTGGTTTCTTGGGTTTGGGGCACCAAGGGAAGTTCAAAAACCAACTCCACCACATAATGCCCATGTTTTGGAATGACGCGAACCTGTTTGAACCTTCCTTCAGTAAAACCTAATTTCCCGATGTTCAGCCCAGCTTTTGGATCGGCGAAATTCTTAAAAATTCCGGACTCAGCCTGTTATCAGTCGCCCTTTACGGCTTGGCGGGACTGATCAGCTGCTTGATTTTTATTATCCTGCTTACGAGAGTATTTCTTAGAAGAATCACCTAACCATTTATAAATATTTTGGGCGGATGGAGGAGGAAAATGAAATGAGTACCACTGAAATTATTACTTTGGCGTTTTATAAGCAATACGGCTTTCGTGAGCGAAAGATCGTATTAGAGCAAGTGACAAAAAAAGAATAGGGAGCGAAAAAAAGACAATGAAAAAAAAGGTTATGCTGTTTACGCTAATAATCACTGTATCATTATTAGCAATATTTATATCTACAACAAACAAGCGGATTTATGGGAACGATGCAGAATCAATTGTCGAAGTCATAAATTCCATAGATCTTTATGAAGGAAAGTCTATTCATCTTTTGGAAATCTATGATTTTGACGATGATCGAGTAGTTACTTTTCTAAGTGACTCATCTCCATCAATTATTGAGTTTTATAAAAATGACAAAGGAAACTATACAGGACCTCGTTCACAAACAAGACATTACGAAAATCTTAGTCCCTTTATCGTAGGGTCTATCGGAAAAGACGATGAGGTCTTTGTGTTTAGTGTTAAAAACCATTACTCAAAGACGGATATATTTACATTTAGTGCAAATAAAGAACTATACACCGTAGACTTCAGTGTAGGACATCCAAACAGTCAATATACCAAATTGAAAGAGTCACAGGATAATGGTTATGCTTTTAAATGGTTTATCCCCGAAGAATAATACGAGGCGTCATCCTCTTTTTTTAGTGTAACGCAATACTAAAATCTAACAGAACCTAGAATGAAAATAAAAGGAGCCCAATAATGAAAGCTTGACCCGCTCCACCGCATCAAAAGATGATTAAGCCGATGGTATTGATTATCGAGGCTCAGAAAAACTGGAGTTGCTAGCGAAAGTATTTTTAAGGAGAGGAAAAGACCATGGAAAAAATGGATGATTTTTTTACGGCACGGGTAGAGGGTTATGATAACCATATGATCAATATGGAAGACTGTAAAGAAGGCTATAAAAGGATGGCAGACCTGCTTCCCGATTCCCTTGAGAATCTTTTGGATCTCGGCTGTGGGACCGGTTTGGAACTGGAGGAAATTTTTAAAAAGTATCCGGATATAGCGGTAACCGGCGTTGATTTAACAAAGGCTATGCTGGAGCGGCTGCAGGAAAAATATCCAAGTAAGGATCTCACCCTGATCAATGCGAGTTATTTTGATTATGATTTCGAAACAGCCAAGTATGATGCGGTTATTTCCTTTCAAACCATGCATCATTTTTCCCATACCATGAAAATCAAACTGTACGCTAGAATATACGAAGCGCTGAAACCGGGTGGAAAATATATCGAATGTGATTATATGGTGGACAAGCAGGAGGAGGAAGATCATTACTGCCGGGAGAATGAAAAAATCCGCAGGGAGAAAAACATTCCCGAAGGGGCGTTTTATCATTTCGATACCCCCTGCACCGTGGAAAATCAGATAAAAATGCTGAAAACAGGGAACTTCGAAGACGTGAAGATGGTATGGCGAAAGGAAAATACCACAATCGTTGTTGCGGAAAAGAAGGCTGCTTAACCAAAGGGGACGGAGGGGTTCGGTTGCGGGTAAGACTCCCGCAACCAAACCCCTCCGTCCCCTTTGGTTGCCTAGTTAATCTCCGTCTTAAGGCGGAGATCCTCTCTTCCTAAAATAGGAGAAGTTCTCCGTCCGGGGTACCTTATGGGGCCCTTTTTTTGCGTTATAATAAGACAATGCATAAGTGTGGCGGATCAGGATCAAAACTGTAGAATCAGAGGAGGTGAAGGTAAATGAAATTGGATGAAATTATATTCCCTAAAAAACTAGAATCAAAGAAAATTAGGTTAAGGAAACTCAAACCTGAAGATACACCGGTAATTTATGAGATTTACTCAAATGAAGATTCTGCAAAACTGGACGATTGGATTCCTTATACGAAAATTGAAGAAGCAAAAGCACTGATTAATAAGGCAAATAAAGACTATATCAATAAGAGTGAGTTAAGGTATGGGATAGAAGATGTAACAAGAAATATTTTAGTGGGCAGTTGCGGCATTTTCGGATTTGATGAGTGGAATGAGAAGTGTATGCTATACTATCTGACACATCATAATGAGCGCAACATGGGTTATGCCAGTGAAGCGGTCCAGTTACTTGTAAGGTATGCATTCGAGGAATTGAAAGCTAATCGAATTGAAGCCTACATTACACCGGGAAATGACAGTTCCATTAGAGTTCTTGAGAAGAACGGTTTTACTAATGAGGGTTTACTCAGACAAATGGAATTTTATAAAGGGCAATTCTGGGATGGTATAGTGATGGCTATATTAAAGAGGGATTATGAAGCATAAGTGGAAGGTGCTTTTGGTTTAAATTAATGAAAGGAAGTGGTATGCGTGGAAATGAGACCTTATACAAATTTGCAAAAGTTATTGGAAGCTACAGCCTTAATATTATTATTAATCGCCTATTTATTTGTTTTTATATTGGGATATCAAGAAAACAACAACGTATTTACACTACTGCTGATGACCTTTATTTATATAATCATACTGATCTTCGGAATGTATCCTCAAATTACTAATGTTGTTACTTCTAAAAAATACAATGAAAATACGAAAGATAAAATGGAAAATAATACACGTACTTTTATTTTAGGGATGAAAATGGTATTAACAATTTTTATCTTTTTATCGATAATTTATGTCATATAAAAGGAGCTCATCGATGAAAACCCTATTTGATCTGAGAAAAAATAAAAATTCTACGGTTTATTCCGGCATTAATCAACTATACCAGGAAGAAGTTCGTGTTTTTGATTTTCAGGATCAGGAAATCATTCCCTGCATCGGGTGTTGGGACTGCTGGCTTAAAACTCCGGGAAACTGTTTGATGGCGGACCGCATGAGTGAGAGCTACAGCGATTTTGTAAATAGTGATACGGTAATTATCCTGTTGGACACCGCCCAGGGATTTATCAATCATCGGGGAAAAGCCTTTATCGATCGAACAATTCCCCATTATCATCCTTATATAAAATTGGTGAAGGCTGAATCCCAACATCTTTCAAGATACGAAAAGCTTCCGGAGATGGTCTTTTATTTTGAACGGGAAGGACTTACCGAGGAGGAAGCAGAGCGAATTGAGGATTACTTATATCGAACGGCGTATCAGTTTCAAACAAAGGGTTACCGGATCGAAGATTTAGAGAGTCCATCCCTGAAACCGCTGGAGCAACGCCCGGCAAAGAGAGGCCTGCTGCCCTTTGGATCCACTGACTCCATGGAGAAGCTGATAATCTATAACGGATCGCCCCGACGAAAGGCCAGCAACACCGCTTTGATTCTTGAAGCTACAAAAGACCGTTTACCGGACCGGGTAGAAATCCGGGATCTGAAAAATCGGGATTGCTGGAAAACCTGGCAGGAGGATTTTTTAACCGCGGAACATATTCTGTTTATGCTTCCACTATATGTCCACAGCATGCCCTCCCATGTGATGGATTTTATCGAAGGGATCCCGAAGTCCCGGGGCAGTATCACCTTTTTTGTGCAATCAGGATTTCCCGAGAGCAGCCAGTCCTATTACCTGGAAGCCTACTTTGAACAGTTGGCAAAACGATTGGGAAGAACCTATTTAGGCACGGTGATCAAAGGCGGCGTGGAAGGGCTGAAAGCTCGCCCTACTCAATCTCAACAGCAAATGATCAAGCCCATGGTATGGATTATCGAAGATCTCATAAACAGCGGAAAAATTAATAAAGATCAATGGTTGAAGCTGGGAAACCCGGTTCAATTAAGCATGCCCGGAAAAGCTTTTTTAAAAAGCGGAGTGATCAATTTCTATTGGGATCAACAGTTAAAAGCCAACAATGCTTATCATCTGAAAAATCAGCGTCCATATTTAAAGGAGAACATCTAATACCGAACGTTATAATTTATCTGCAAGAAATTGAGATATGAATAATTAAGGAGAGGGAAAGATCATGGAAAAGATGAATGACTTTTTTACGGCCCGGGTAGAGGGTTATGATAATCATATGATCAATAATGTGGAAGGCTGTAAAGAAGGCTATAAAAGGATGGCAGCCCTGCTTCCCGATTCCCTTGAGAATCTTTTGGATCTCGGCTGTGGGACCGGTTTGGAACTGGAGGAAATTTTTAAAATCCATCCGGATGTAGCGGTAAGCGGTGTTGATTTGACAAAGGCGATGCTGGAGCGGCTGCAGGAAAAATACCCAAATAAAGATCTCACCCTGATCAATGCCAGTTATTTTGATTATGACTTTGGAACAGCCCACTATGATGCGGTTATTTCCTTTCAAACCATGCATCATTTTTCCCATGCCATGAAAATAAAACTGTACGCTAGAATATATGAAGCGCTGAAGCCGGGTGGAAAATATATCGAATGTGATTATATGGTGGATAAACAGTCGGAAGAAGATCATTATTTCCGTGAGAATGAAAAAATTCGCAGGGAGAAAAACATTCCCGAGGGGGAGTTTTATCATTTCGACACTCCCTGCACCATAAAAAATCAGATAAAGATGCTAAAAGCCGTTAACTTCGAAGACGTGAAGATGGTCTGGCGAAAGGAAAATACTACAATTGTTGTTGGGGAAAAGAAGGCGGTCTAATAAGGAGGACAGGGGGACGGAGCATTTGTCCTCTTCATAGGAAAATTAAAGGACGGAGGTGTTTGGTTAGCGGTTTGACGCCGTAAATCAAAGGCTTCCGTCCTGCTGTTTTCCAAAATCAGACGTACATATCAATCGGTTTATTTCAGTGGCGGGAGGACAAAAGGTCCGTCCCGCTGTCTCGCTGTCTCGCTGTCTTGTTGGATTTAATGTCGGGAGGACAAAAGGTCCGTCCCGCTGTCCTCTCGGTTTGTCCCGCTGTCCTTGCTGTGGTTTTGGGTGGCGGGGAGTTCGATGGTGACTCGGGTGCCGATACCTTGGCGGCTGAGGACTTCTAAGGCGCCCTGATGGGTTTCTACAATCCATTTTGCGATGGATAGGCCGAGGCCGGCGCCGCTTTCGGTGCTTCCCCGGGCGTCGGCGGAGCGGTAGAAGCGGTCGAAGATGCGGGTGACCTCTTCGGGCTGCATGCCGTCGCCGTGATCCTGTACCTGGATGTAGGCTTTTTCGTCTTTGGAGTAAATCCGAATAAATATTTCCTCGCCTTCGGGACTGTATTTGATGCTGTTATCCACTAAAATTCGGATCGCCTGCTTAATCAGCTTCGGGTCGCCGTTAAAATAGACTTTTTCGGCGGCATCGATTCGAAAGGAATGCTTCGAATCAATCAGTTTGGCCTCTCGTATTACACTTTCTCCCACCCCGCTAAGATCCATTATCTCAAAGGACAGACTCATGTGTTTGCTGTCTCCCCGGGCTAAAAACAGCAGCTGTTCCACCAGGTTTTGCATATTTTCGGTTTCGTTTTTTATGGCATCGATGGATTCCTGCAGGGTTTTGGGATTCTCTTTTCCCCAACGGTCCAACAGATCGGCGTAGCCCCGGATTACTGCGATGGGGGTTCGAAGTTCGTGGGAGGCATCGGAGACAAAGCGCACCTGGGCCTCGTAGGACTGATTGATCCGGTGAAGCATTTCATTAATTGCTCCGGCTAAATCCTTTAGTTCATTTTGGGTCTGGTCTACCGGGATGCCGTTTTCCATTTGATTAGCATCAAAGCCGCTGATCAGTCGGGCAAGCTTTTCTAAGTCTTTATGGTCGGATATTCTGCCGGTGGAGTCCAGCCCTGCCCGCAGTTTGTTTGTGGTTTCCGCCAGCTCCGACAGGGGTTTTAGGACCCTACGGACGGATTTTCGGTTGTTTTTCAAACTGATGAGAAGATAGAGCAATTGAATAAGAATGAGTACGCCCAGGATGAAAAAGTAGATTTGAAAATCCTCCTCCATCCGATAGGATAGCTGATAAAAGCCGTCCTCGGCAGGGAGGGTTACGTCGTAGCGGATGTTTCTCCATCGGCGGGAGCCCTCAGAGGCGGCATTTTCCGTAGTAAGGCTGTTGCTGCCGCTGTCATCATCCATAGAAAAGCTTCGACGGCTGGCATCCAGGGGAAGGGGCAGGCGGTGGCTAAAATCTCTAAGGAAGGGGATGCCTTCCGGTACTGTGTCCAAGTGGCGCAGGCGGTAGGCGCCGATGGAAATTTCTTCGGTGGCCAGGGAGGAGAGTTCCTGCTGGAAGTGGTTAAGATAATCCTCCCCACCGGACTCCGCCCGCCATAGGGCCGTGGAAAAATACAGCACACTGATCAATATATTCATAAGAAAAAAGGCCGCAATAAGCAAGCCCGCCATTTTCAGGTTCAGTTTCAATACCAGGGAAGATCGGATTTTTTCCGGAATCACCGGTTTTTTGGGTGAGGTGTTGCCTGTATTACTCATCCTTCATCACATATCCCACTCCTCTGACGGTGTGAATGGCTTTGATGCCGAAGGGCTCCTCAATTTTTCCTCGAAGATAGCGGATGTAAACATCCACCGCATTGGTCTCCCCGGCAAAATCATAGCCCCAGATGCTCTCTACAATCCGGTCCCGCTCCATCACGATATTTTTGTTTTTCATCAGATATTCCAGCAAATCAAACTCTTTTTTCGTTAGATCGATGGGATTCGAATCCACCCAGACGCTACGTTTTCGGGTATCAATTTTGACGGGTCCCATCTGCAGGATATGGGAGGGCTCTTCCGCTTTCTTTACCGGTTGTGCTCGCAGGTGTACCCGTATGCGGGCCAGCAGCTCTTCAATGGCAAAGGGTTTGGTAATGTAGTCGTTGGAACCTCCGTCAAGACCCATCACCTTATCCATCACCGAATCCCGGGCGGTAAGTAAAATTATCGGTACATCGGAAAACTGCCGGATCCTACGAAGCACCTCAATGCCGTTGATTCCGGGCAGCATAATATCCAACAGAACCAAATCGAAGGGCTGAACCTTCATAAGCTCCAGCCCGTCTCTTCCATTGGTCGCCTTGCTAACACGGTAGCCCTCATGGACCAGTTCCAGCTCTACAAAGCGTGCAATTTTTTCTTCATCCTCAATGATCAGTATCTTCTCCATTTTCATCATCCTTTTTGCGAAAATCCCTGGCGGTATCCTTCGCAGTTTTCGTAACGGAATCTACGGCTTTTAGGGTGGCGTCGGAAACTTTGTTTACGGTTTCATTGACCTTGGTATGATCAAAATCCGCTCCCTGAAAACCATAACGGTAACCAAATACCAGGCCGATGATTCCTAAGGGAATGACTACCCAAAAGGCCACGAACAGTAAAATTACCAGTAAGGTGATGGGGACGACCATGACGCTTTCGCCATCTTTTTCCACCCGAAGATTGTTGACGTTTCCTTTATGAAGGATCTTGCCCGCCCATCGGAAAAAATCTCCCAGTACTTCTCCGAAGGAAATCCGGTCCGCTTGGTCCTGCTTATGGTCTTTCCTGTTTTCTTTTTTCTCATCTTCCCCGACTCCGGTCTGATCTTTCGCCGAGTGGTAATACCCGCCGGTCTTCGGAGCCTCCATGCGGTTTTCCCGCTCCAGGATAATTACTGCCTCCAATAGGTCCCCATTGGCCCGTTCCAATACTTCTTTCGCCTCTTCATAGGTGATGTCGGCGTGCTCTTTTAACTTTTTCACTTGATCCAGGTTTGTCATGATGATAACCTCCTTTTTTTATTAAGTTCATCATAACAAGTAAAGATTGGAAGGCCATTGAAGGCACATTAAAATTTGATTAAAAAATGATTAAAATTCCCTATCCCGCTGATGTACTTGTTGGTTTGGGTTATTTACTATCTATTTTACTATAGGGTGGGGGCGGCGTCTATACAGTTTATTTTTTCAGCTTTTTTCGAAACTTTCTCTTCTCCATCAGCACCCCAAGGTTCAGTAGATAGGGGAAAAAGGTTTTAAGGAACCAAAAGCTTTTTGAAGGGTAGATTTCCGATTGATCCTTTTCAATCCCCCGGATAATGGTTTTTGCTACATGCTCTGCTGATTGCTGGGGCTTCGGCGGCGATTCACAGTCGGCTTTGTCAAAAAAGTCGGTTTTTACCGCAATTGGGTAGACGCTCTGGTAGTGTTGATTCGGCAGTAATTCATACTTATACCCCTGGCTGAACCCTCGAAGGGCCGCTTTCGAACTGCAATATAGGGCGTACCCGGGATAGGAAACGAAGCCCAACCCGCTGCTTACGGCGACAAAATTATAGGGGTTCTCCTTGCAGATTTCTTTCATTTTCACGGCGGAATAAATCACATTGGTGGTGTTTAGCCGAAAAATCTCATCAATATGCTCAAAGTCCGCGGGATAAATCGTTTCATAGTACATAAACCCGGCATTGGCAATGAATAGGTCGATGCTGCCCATCTTTTCTAATGCGTAGTCAAAGAGCTTGTCGATGTCGCTTTTCTTACTCAGATCGAAATTTTTATAATAGATCTTTTCTCGGTTAGGATCTGATGGATTCGGCCCCGCTGTCTCCTCAATGCTTCGGGACGTTGCCACGATGGTACAGTCGTATGCCTTTAGTCTTTCCAACACTTCTTTACCAATACCCGAGGAGGCCCCGGTAAGTACGATTTTCGCACCCTTTAGATTCATTCAAACACATCCTTTCTCAAAACGTTTCTTGCAACATTTGCTTTCTGTTATCATATCTACCCGAAAGAAATGTTCCCATAACAAAATGATGGGGAGGACAAAAGGTGCGTCCCGCTGTCCTTTCTTTTATTTTCACAACTCAGATTCTAAGTACAATTTATACTTCTCGACAGCCTCATGAAACGCTTTAAGGACTTTCTTTTCTGTGTGGATGATTTTTTCTTCACCAAAAAGGGATCTACCAAATCGAAAAATGCCTTCTTGCTCTTGATGCTTTACGAATTCCAGCTTTTCCGGAGAAGGAAAAAAGTTTTTCCCCAAAGGGTACGGTGTGTGGAATGAAAAATGGTAGTCCTGCTCTCTTATATCTGAAATTTCAAGGTAGTAAAGGGAGTAGTAATCTTTATCCGACTCATAGTGACAATCTTCACAGGAAATAATGTCTCCTTTATGATCCTTTAAAAAATCCCACTTACTGTAGAAATCATACTTTAGCTCCCGCTTTTCTACCCAAAGGAAATAGTGATCCTTACAAAAATAGACGAACTCTTTATCGGCGCTCTCTTCCGGACGGTAGAAAGTTAGCTTGGCAAAGGGAGATTGCTTTAGGAATTTCATGCTCATGTTTTTATATTGATAGTTTAGTTCTTTTTGAGATTGATACCTTTCAAAAGTTTCATCCTTTATCGCCTTCATTTGTTTTATGTGATTTTCCTTCGCCCAACGGGATATCCATAGGGTCCAGAAAGCAAGATTCAACGTAGCTGCCAGATGAGGATCCTCTTTATGCCATGAAATCAGTTTCTTCTTCCACTCTTTTTCAAAGTCCTCACGTTTTTGGTCATTTTTGTTTTTGGTTATTCTCCCTTTTTTCATACCGACCTTTTTTGTCCGGGCTTTCTGTTCTTCCTGTTCTTCTCGCCACCTTTTCATTTTTTCAGTAGTAATTTGATAAATTGCATACCGATCATACATCGGCACTTGAATATGTTTTCCCCACTTATAAAGGACCTCGTGGTAGGCCACGGGCAGCCGTTCTTCTTTGGTCCAGCGCAGTCTTTCCCCTTTTGTTATACTAAGTTCTTTTTCTAAATCATTAGGGGAGATGGCCAGGGTTTTTGCATAGTCTTTATAAAATTTTCGGATTTGAAAATCGCTTAGAGTCAACTTCCGAACTTCTGATAGCAGTTCTTCTTTTTTCTTTCTTTCCAAGGAAAGATCTCCTAGCAACGTGGCTAACTGTGCTTTTGTAAGCAACTCACAATTAGATAAAAACAGGTTTTTGGCAATTGATGTACTCATATATCCCATCCTCTCTCGAATTCGGACAATTCCACACCTACTATTATGTATTCCACCGCAGGGAACACAGTCTTATTAATTATTTTATCTTTAGAATCCTCAAACTGCAATTTATTATTGATCTTTGCAAAAAAGTTATTTTTCTTAGCACCATAAACGGCTGCAAATAATGGTAAAGAAACTTAGAACAACAGCATTTTTGCATACAGTAAAGGGCAGGAATTATACAAGTCCCATAGGGGAGCGTAAGTAAAAACAATACTTGGATTTTAATG
>Ga0194138_10000516_pt1 | contig 18221 bp, 26 predicted proteins | sample TARM_MetaG_T2_14_FD_134022 | JGI IMG/M metagenome (GOLD analysis project Ga0194138, IMG submission 134022) | Freshwater microbial communities from Pennsylvania, USA, analyzing microbe dynamics in response to fracking - TARM_MetaG_T2_14 (version 2) | ecosystem: Environmental > Aquatic >...
ACTATACAGATATTTGTTCAGATATTTATAAAACAGATGCTTTAAAAATAGATTATAAAGAAAGAACTGATCATCTTAATTATTTAGACACTCATATAAATGTGCAGGGATGGTTAGATTATCTGTATGATTTAAGACATAAAGCTAGAGAGAAAGGGTTTGGTATTCCTATGACAGTGCCTGAATTAAGAAGAACTAAACAAGGAAGAGAGCAGTTTGAAAGGGACTTAATTTATGCTGAAAAAGTCTCTTACGCTGCTTTGAAAGAAAAATCAGTTAAGAAAGAAAGAATCAGTTTGACAAAAAATGAACAAGTTATGCTTGATTATTGGAACTCTTTTGAAGAATTAAGGTCTGTTAAGATAGATAAAAAAGTACCTTCAAAAGCTTTGAAGAATAGTATACAGGCTTTGAAGAAGTTTCAATCTGGAAAACTGTATGAAGAAGGGTTTTACACGCCTCCTAATACCTTGCCTGAAGGTTTTAAAGAAGGTAAGAAGCACAATATTAAGGACTTTAAAGACGGTGTTAATAATCTTGTTAATTTAATAAGATCAAAAAACAGCCCTATTCCTGCAGAAAAGAAAGGGTTCTTAAAGAAGCTCAGTGTTATGGACTTTCTTGCAGGAAATTCTTACGCAAAGAGTCCTTCCATATTCTTATCTTACTGTTATCCTGAAGACTCTTTTAAAGAACATACTGCTGAAAAAGTGAATAGCAGTCCTTTTGTCAACCTTTATTATGATGTTCTTTCTAAAAGGTTTCCTGAGCAATTTCCTAACAAAGATGATGAAACATTATCCTTGCTAAACAGGTCTATTGATAAGATGGAAAAACGATTTGAGCAAGTGTTTATGATGTCTGAAGAGACTGAACTTAATTACGACACTAGAGGAGGTTTTCTTATTAGGGCTGTAATGACAAATTATATAGCTAATAAGCCTGACACTTTTAAAAGGTTCTTTATTTGCTCTGATTTGTTTCTTGAGGGATTAGAAGAATTTTTGACTAGAAATTTAAGAAAAGGTAAATGGAACGGGCAAATTTTACTGAAAAGGTGAGAAAGGAGGTGTTATGGAAACTGTAACAGGTCTTTTGTTCTCTGTTGTCTTTTTCTGCACTGTGTATTTTTTGTTAAAAATAGCTGCTAACGCAGAAAAAGAGACTTTAATTAGAGAAATAGAAAAAAAGAATCCTGATTATTATTTTGATAAAGAGTTAAAAATACATAAAGTTTGGGCTATAGGAGATTAAGAAAGGAGAATGTTTTTATTTTGTTTATGCGAAAGGATTACCCTGAGATTGATTGGAGGAAGTTAAGAGTTAATTGTTCAAAATACAGTGCATGTCATTCTTTTGAAACTTGCATGTTACGTGTAAGAACAACTTTTTATTCACGTAAGAAATATAAAAAAGGGTTTGCTACCTGTCATGGAGCTGCAGACCCTTTTTGCATATCATGTGATACAGGTTTATACATTTGTAAGCAGTATCTAGGTGAAGATTTTAGAATGGACAAGAAAAGATGTTCTGTTTGCGGTAAGAAAAAGAAGCTCGATCAGTTTAAAACTTTAGGCATTATTTCAAAAGGGAACGTTTGTTTGCAATGCTTAGAAGAAAGGAAAAAGTGATGGAAAAGTCATGCTATACTTGTGTGTATTTCAAGGTAAAAAGTACACAAAAAAGATGATGCCTTATAAAACAGGGGAAGTTGGTGTTGTACATCAAACAAACATGGTTAAACACTGGAAAGGAGAATAAAATGGACACTTCTGGAAACATTTTTATGCTGAATGATGAAGAGGTAAAAGACTTGATGGATGATCCTTATCAGGATTCAGACACTGAATACGGTAATATTAGACAAGAAAGAGAAAAAGACCTGATGCTTCTGAAAGAACAAGAAACTAAAGAATTAAAGAAAGTTTCTCACAGAAGAAGAAAAGCATGGATGCGTAACAAACCGTGTATTTGCGGTTCAGGAAAGAAATTCAAGAAATGTTGTTGGTCAAGAGTAACAATGAAAGGAAAAAGTTAATGAGTACAGATATTTATTTTGAAATACTAGATGAACTTAATAATTCAATAGAAAAAGAATTTGAGGATGATTTTTCTTTTTCGTTAGGCACAGACGGGTGTTCTTATGTTATTGAACTTGGGGAGATTTCACAATATGGAGTTTCTATAACTTTATTTAATTCGGAAGATACGTCATTTGATGGCGATATAGAAGAACTCTATGAAGAAGACAAAATAACATACAAAGAAGCTTTGATTATGCAAGTCTGGATGAACTTAGAATTAATTTTAAGTAAGTTTTATAGACTTTCTGATATTTCACAAAAGAATACAACAACACTTTTGAGGGAGAAGGAAGAAGATTATGGATAATGAAAAAGATACTGTAGATTTGTGGTGTGAGTATGTAAAGGAAACTGATTTAGCAATACTATTTAATTTTGGTGGTAGACAGGATGTTTGGATTCCTAAAAATGTAATTACATACAAGCACATAACAGAAAGTAATGAGGCTTTCATTGAGGTTTATGAGTGGTTCGCTTTTGAAAAAGATTTAATTTAGAAAGGATTTTTTATGTTTCAGCTTTATAAGAAAGAACCTGTTTTACAGGGAATCAAAATGGAGGATGTTACAGACTTTAGTGCTACTATTACTGATTATTTCTCTTCTTTAATTATGTCAGAAAGAGCTTGGGGAGGGTGTAATTTTGATTTCACAAAAACAGTCATTGCTGTTGAACAGGCAACTCCTGATGAACTCATGCAGGAAGCGTTCAGAATGACTGCTGCAGGTAGTAAGCATTTTGAAATACCTATGCACAAAGCTATGATGATGGAGCATTCGCCTATAAGGACTGTTTATTTTTGGGTGAAGATGTACAACATTCCTAACTATGTGCATATACATTTCAGAACACATAATAAATTTGCAGCTCATATTATAAAAGACGATTTTGTACAAACAGGGAGAATTGACAGATCTTTACGTACAAATGAAGATAGATGGGCTAATAAAGATCATGGTTTACTTTTGAATGTTCAAGACTTAATAAATATGTCAGGTGTTAGGTTATGTGAAAAAGCTGACGGTAATATTAATTACCTCATGTCCATCATTGTATACTTAATTTCACACATAAATGAAGATATAGCAGCACACCTCGTGCCAAAATGTGTGTCTTCAGGAGGTTATTGTAATGAGGGTGAAGGCTCATGTAAAAAGAATAGGCTCAAATTAAAGCAATATAGCAGATATCATGAAAACTATCCTGCTTATTGTCTTCCTTAAAAACTAAAAGTAAATTTTTTATGCTTATAGGTTGATTTTTAGTTGACTTATAAGCATATTTTTATTACTATGAAAGAAATGATAAGGAGATTTTGATTTGAGTAAGATTGAGCCTTTAAAAACAGGAAAGTTAAGTATTGAAAAATTGATTTTACAAGGATGTATTGTTGATAGTTCCTTCTTACGAGAAATGATTGAACCTTTATCCTTGTCTAATTTAGAGTCTTCAGAGATTAATATTTCTTTGAAGTGGATAGTTGATTTTTATGAAAAGACAAAAGAAGCTCCTCAAAATGATATAAAGCTTCTTTTAGATGCAAATAAAGATTCTTTGGATGATGAAGAGTTTGATGTTCTTTATAAAATCATACGTACAACCTTGAAAGAGTACGAAAATAAGTCTTTTAACAGAGTTTATGCAAAACAGAAGGCTATTGAGTACCTTAAAGCAAAAAGTCTTGAGGAAACCTTCAATAAGGGCTTATTTCTTCTTAAAAAAGGGATGTACACAGAAGCCTTTGAACTTTCTTTAGATCGTGCAAACACTATACAGGAAAAAACTACTGAAATTGTGAATATGCACTCTAAAGAACATGTGAAGGATTGGTTCTTTAAAACTCAAGAGCCTGACATGAGGTTTAGGAATATTCTTGACGATTATTTACCTCCTATACAAAGGGGGAAATATTATGGGTTGTATGGTAGAGCTAAAGTAGGGAAGAGTTACTGGCTATTGTATTTTGCTCAAAAAGGAGCTGAATATGGATTGAAAGTTTTTATTGTTTCTTGTGAAATGGGAGAAGAGGAGTATCAAAAAAGATATACTCAGATGTTGATGGGAGTTAAATTTCCTAAAAGTGCGTATGAAGAAACTACTCCTTACACAACAATACCTTACTTTGACTGTTTAAAGAATCAAAAAGGAGCTTGTGAGTTTTCAGTTGGCAGTAACAGTCCTGTACAATCTGATGGAAATTTAATTGGTCCTTATGAAGATTTTCCTAAACATAAGTGCTGTACAAAATGTGTAGGGACAAAACAGCAAAGTAGATTTCAGCCTGCTACATGGTTAAAAAAAGAGAAGGTTGATATTGCTGACTTCCCTTCTGCAATGAAAGCTATTGAGAATTTTTCTGAACATACTTCAAGTCATGTAAAGTTAAAGACGTATCCTATAGGCACTTGTACAGTTGACAGTGTTATTGCTGACTTAGATTATTTAGAAGATTATGAAGATTTTGTGCCTGATCTTGTTGTGTATGATTATCCTCAGATTTTTAAAAAACGTAAAAATGTAGATAATAGGATTGCTATTGGTGAGATTCATGAAGGACTGAGTTCTTTAGCAAAATCGAGAGGACATATTGCTTTTTCTGGTATACAGGCTAACAGAACAGGGAACACTGCAAACAGGTTAAATGTTGATCATCTTGCTGAGGATATTTCTGCAATCTTTACTGTTGATGCTATATTTGCAATTAACAGTTCTGATTTTGGATATTCTAATCCTCTTGAAACTGACAGGTATTGGAAGAGGCAAAGACTTGAAACCTTGTTATGTCGCTATGAGGAATTTACACCTAACAGACAGCTTTTAACTTTAGAGAATAGGGATTTAGGACAGATATTTTTAGACGGTATAATTACAAATGCGAAGGAGTGATATGGATGTGAACAAATTCTTTTGCCCTAAGTGCAAAAGACAATCTTCAAAAATGCAAGTTGTTTCTGATCAGTATATTGCTGCAAACTTTAAGGAACAAATGTTAATCAAAAGAATGCCTACAACATGCTTGAAAGAAAAACTTGTATGTCCTTGTGGAGAAGAGTGGAGTTGGGCACAGCTTATATCTTTACAAGTGTGTGCTGAAAGGGGTATCTCATGTTTACGTTAGAAATACAGGAAACATTCTCTGCAGCTCATGTATTAGATTCTTCTTATTCCAAAGAGTGTCAGGAGTTACATGGTCATAATTGGAAAGTTACTGTGCATGTATCAACACATTGTTTGAATGAAAGTAATATGGTTATTGATTTTAAAAATCTGAAAGAAATTTTTAGAAAAGTTATTTCAGAATTTGATCATGCTTTAATTGTGCCTGCTTCTTTAGTTAAATGGTGTATGGATTCAAAGTATCTTTACATAGTAAAAACAGATTTTATGGAGATGTATGTTTCTAAAGATGCAAAGACAGTCATCACTGAGGGGAATAGTACTGCTGAAGAGCTTTGCTTTTTAATTTATGAAAAATTTAAAGACAAAATATGGAGTTGGGGAACAGTGAGTAAGATCGAAATAGAAGAAACAGAGAACAACAAATGTGTGTTTGTTCCTGAAAACGGAGGTATGTAATGGTTGATATTAAATTAAAAAAAGTGAAATGCCCTAATTGTGGTAAAGCTTTCTATCCAAGACATAGAGAAAAACATAAATGTCAAGGGTGTGGTTTGCATTTTTATTCAAGATCGAAGATTATTGACCTTGAATGTAAAAAATGTGGGCATACATGGCTGCCTAGATCGCCTAGTGTTGTTAAATGCCCTAAGTGTGGATCTTTGAGGTGGGATAAAGACGATGGTAAATTTAGACGAAGAACTCCTGAAGAAATTGAAGCTGACAGGATTAAGGAAGAGAAAAGAAAATTAAAGAAAAAAGAAGAAAGAGAAAGAAAAGCTAGAGAGAAGAAATTAAAAAAAGAAAAGGAAAAGCAAAATGCAAATAAGACTGCTTGATCAATTTGAGAGTTTTTCTGGAGAGTCTAACTTCTTTCAGCAAGGCAGGAAGTGTTCATTTGTTCGCTTACATAACTGCAATTTAAACTGTGCTTTCTGTGACACTCCTGAAGGAGAGTATTACTTTGCAAACACTGAAGACTTGGTTTTTAATTCTGACGTTGTTTGTATTACTGGCGGAGAACCTTTGTTACAAGAAGAAGCAGTTCTTGATCTTTTGAAACAAATCAGGAAACAAAAGAAGCAGGCTTACATTGAGACTAATGGCTCTATTGATTGGACTGATATGCCTTGTCCCTGTGTAGTTGATTACAAGCTTGAGTTTCCTGATCTCATGGTAAATGGCTTTATTAAAAAGATCAGAGCTATTGATTTCATGAAAGTTGTTGTTTCTGATTTAAGTCAACTCAATTTTCTGAAGACTTTATGGAAAGATTTTAAAGAAAAAACTCCTTTCCTTTCTTCACCTTGTTTTTGTATAGGTATGACTGATTTTTCTTTTTATAAAGACATAAATTCTTTTTGTGAAGCAGAAGGCATGCACAATGTTATATACAACTTTCAACTGCATAAACTACTTAACGTAAAATGATCTCAGAACTTTTTAATAAGTACTATAAAAGGCTTAAAATAGAAGATATTGATTTTGATGAAATAAGGGAACTTGTGTTTGAAGTTAAAAAATCAAACTTGAACACAACATTAAAACTTCCTTACATCCCTGCAAAACAGAGTAAGGAAAAAGCCTTTTGTTATTTGATTTATTGTTTAGATGTTATTGAGGATAACGGTGGTTTAGAGTATTTGTCTCAGGATATTCAGGATTTTTATCAGTATGTCATAGACAATTCTGAGAATGCTTTCCTTGATGAGATTGTAGATTTTTGTTTTGAAAAAGAACAAACAAAGTTTGAAAATTTAAAGATTTATGGTAAAAGAAAGAAGAGGTTTAAACAAAAACCTTACTACATGAGGGATACTTATAGAAAGTACAATAAGACCTTGAAGAAAAGAACAAGGTATGCTCATGCAGAAGGCAGTATTGCAGGCAAGCTTGATGATGCTTTGTTTGTCGGGGGCGACCCTGAAGATATTGCTGAAGATTGTGATTGCACTATAGATAGGGTTTTAGGTCATTACAAGCATTTAAGACAAGATTTAAGGCTTAATGGTGTGCGTCTTCAGGAAAAAGGTATTTGTTACTTTGTTAAAATAAACGATGAATATTATAGAGGAGTAGATAAGATTGAAGAAGCTTAATGAAGAACTTTCAAAAATATTTGATGAGATGGTTAAACAAGAAGATGCTCTTGAAGACCCTAATTTTAAGGAGACCCCTCACAGAGTTTCAAAAATGTTTGATGAGTTTATAAAATATGATGATGAAATTGAGTATGAGGTGGAGAAAGCTTTAAGTAAATCCTTCCCTTCTTCTTATGAGGGGATGATTATTTTGACAGGTATTGAAGTTATTTCAATGTGTCCTCATCACTTGCTACCTGTAAATTATGTCGTTGATGTTGGTTATATACCTAATCAACAAAAAGAAGAAAGCACACTTGTTATTGGTGCTTCTAAACTTGCAAGAATTGTAGAAGCACTTGCAAGTAAAGCTGTTTTACAAGAAGATTTCACTGATCAAATTGTGTCTTTGCTTTTCACACATTTAGACCCTGAAGGAGTTGCATGTATTGTTTCAGGAAAACATTCTTGCATTACTACAAGAGGGGCAAAACAGCCTAACTCTAATTTTGTAACTTCACGTATGGTAGGGGCTTTTAAAGAGAATCTTGCAACAAGAGATGAATTCCTATTTCATGTTAAAAATTCAAGAGGTAATTGATTATGCAGAAGATTGTTAAGGCTGAAATACTTTTGTCACGTAAGTGTGATATGTCTTGTAAGGGTTGTGGAATGGTTACAGGGGAAGAGAACTCACGTAGTATTAGTGAGTGGCAGGAAGGATTGAGACAGGCTGCAAATTTAGGGTGTGAGTTTTTTGCATTTTATGGTGCTGAGCCTTTTTTAGAGTATAAAAAATTAAGAGCTTTAGTTTATCATTGTGAGAAGGAATTAAAAGTACCTTGTACTGTTATAACTAATGGTAATGACACTCATTTTGAAGAAAAACTTCAAGAACTTTATAACGTAGGATTAAGGTCGCTTACAATGTCTTACACTCCTATAAGCTTTGATAAACATACTGCAAGAAAATCAGAGTATGCTAAGGACATGTTAGTTAAATGGAAGAATAATTTTAAAGATGTTAGGGATGCGGCAGCAGTTGTTACAATTACTCCTGAAGTACTTCCTGTACTTCCTGACATTGTAAAGACATTAACTGCTAAGGGTATTTGGACATTTTTTGATTTTTTTCATCCTGACAGAAATCAGGAAGGCAGTAAGTGTAAAGGGTTTTTTCCTGAGATGGATTGTTTTGGTGAGTATGATTATGTAGATTTCTTACACCTTTTTCAGGAACTAACTTTCTTAAAAACTCAAGGTTATTTAATACATCCTTCTGAAGATTTCTTTAATCAGGTTCTGCACAGTAAGAGGTCAGGCAACTTGTGGAATTGTGCAGATAGTGCTGTTTTTCCTTCTTGGATAACGATTGACTGTGATGGTTTTGTAAGACCTTGTGATGATTTTCATAAAGATGGTTCAGGACTTGATATGCTTGAGTTAGAAAAAGGATTTGATGTGTGGGGGGAAATTCAAAGAAGCATTGTGAAAGAGAATTGTCCTGGGTGTGTTTGGTGTACGCACATACAAGCACATTCAATAAAACAGGGTGAATTAAATATAGAAAACTATGTGCATAAATAGGAGAGTATATGTTTTTTGAAGAAGAATCAGAAAGATGGAGGAAATGTGGTGAAGTTTTAAAAGATGTTCAAACTCCTGAAGAAATAAAAATGCAGGAGTCAGAAAGATTGTTAAAAGAAAAGGAAAAAGAAAAATAATTAAACAAAAAGGAACTCAACAATGAATCAATCAGAATTTAAAAAAGTTTGTATGGAAGCGGAATTAGTTCTTCAACTTTCTTTGAGAAAAGGATTAGACCTGGTCTCAAAAGAAATTAGCAGACGCAGCATGACAAGAGAAGAAAAAATTGGGCAAATTCTTACAGGAGAAGCTACGTTTAAAGAAAATGTAGAGGCATACGACTTTGTAGAACATTTTGACTTTCAGCCTGTGAGTAGGGTAGTCAATGTTCAAGCTGAGAATCCTGAATTAACTATAGAAAATTTGAAAAAAAAGGACAGGTTTTTTTATGGAAAAGCGAAAAGTGTTGCTTCATTTGTACTTTCTTGCCATGTCTTTTTGTCAGGGGATTTAACAGCTTTAAAAGAGCAGAAAGAGAACCCTTCTTTTTTTATAGACTTAGTGTATAGAACTGATGAACCTAATATTTTAAGGTCTTTTTGCAATCAACTTTTGGAACTTATAGGAGGAAAAGAGGAGTTTCTTTTTACCTCTAAAACTCCTAAATTTTTTATTAACTATGTTTTGGATAACATGCTGCATTTTGGGACATTATTTCAAACTTTTTGGAATAGAGAATCAAACATATTTAGGGATAAATATGAAGATGAACTAAAAAAATTGAAAAAAGAAGCTTTAAAAAAGAAAACAGCGTACTTTGATCCTTCATTGTTTGAAAAGTTTGAAAATGGATCTTGCCCTAGAATATCTTTTGAAAATGTTAAGTTTGAAGGAAAAAGCGATTTCTGTTCAAAAAATCTTAATTACATTGACGAAATGGTGTCTTTATCTGAAAGAATTAAAAAAGAATTAAAAACAGATTCGTACTTAATGTCAGAGATTCTTTTAGGTAAAAGAGATCTTATTACAACTATGTCAGACTTAATGTATGTTGTTCCTGAAAATGTAAACACAATAGAAGTTCTTAATCATTAAAAAGAGGTTTGTATGGAAAGAGTTATACTTGTGAGTGGCGGATTGGACAGTTTTGCAGCTTATCATTATTACAAAAAGTACAGTCCTGAAGATGAAAATCTTCCTTTATACATTGATTATAAAGGAATGTATGTTGAAAAAGAAAAAGAAACAATCAAAGACTTATTTGGTGAAAGTGTAGATGTTCTTTCAGGCGTGTTTGATTTCTCTGAGCATGAGCATCCTACAAACGCTTTTATTCCTAACAGGAACGCATTCTTTGCTCTAAGTGTCCTTTTTAAGTACCCTGATGTTAATGAGATTGTTATGGGAGGACTTAATGATGATAATGTAGGGGACAAAAGTCCTGATGCTTTTCTCAGGATGGAAGAATTATTAACTGAAATTTCTGGTAGAAGGATTTATGTAACTTCTCCTTTTTGGAATCATAATAAAAAAGATGTTGTTAAGTTTTTAGTTGAAGAAGGGCTTGAAGAACAAATGCTTGACACTTGTTCTTGTTATCATCCTTCTGAAGAGAGATGGTGCGGAGAATGTCCTGCATGCTTCAGACGTTTTTGTGCCTTTCTTGATGCAAGTGTTATAGACCCTAAAATGCCTTTCTTTAAAAACACTGCATTAATGAATCAGTATCTTGCAAATATTGATGATTATGATGAAGATAGAGCCTACACTATTGAAGAAGCTTATAATTATTCTCATAGAAAGATAGCTCAAACATTTTTAAATTACAGCATGAAAGGCAACACTTATACAAACGAAGAGTATGTTAAAAGCTGTAAAGATGAAAAGGTTCTTGCCTTTGATATTGATGGAACTCTTACTGAAGAGGTTGAAGGTTTTAACCCTGAAGCTTATTTAGAAAGAACTCCTGTAAAAAAGATGATCAAAGAAGTAAGGCAGTTTTATAAAGGGGGAAATAAGATCATCCTCTTTACTTCAAGAAAGTGTGTTGATGTTGAAGTTACTTGTAGATGGTTAGATCTATGGGAAGTTCCTTACCATGAAATTATATTTGAAAAACCTCATTATGATCTTTTCATTGATGATAAAGCAAAAAGTGCTACAGATTTTTGTTAAAAACTTTTTATGCTTATAGGTTAATTTTTAGTTGACTTATAAGCATATTTTTATTAATATAGGTGTTAACGATGACTATTGATAAGTTCTTTCTTGATTCAGGGGCTTTTTCTGCTGACAAGCAGGGCAAGCCTATCATTCTTCAAGATTATATTGACTTCATTAAAGAGCATGAGGGGCATTTAACTGCCTATGCTGTACTTGATGTTATAGGGGATTATGAAAAGAGTTGGGAGAATCAGGATATTATGGAAGATCAAGGATTAAAACCTTTACCTGTTTTTCATATGGAAGACCCTGAGTTCTGTTTAGACTGGTGTATTGAGTATGACTACTTTTGCTTAGGGGGTATGGCAGGAAATCCTTCAAGAAATAGAAGAATTGATTTTCTTGATTCTTGTTGGGACAGAATTACTGACAGTAAAGGGTTTCCTAAATGTAAGGTTCATGGGTTTGGTATGGCAAGCTCTGAATTGATAGCTCGTTATCCTTGGTATTCTGTAGATTCAAGTTCTCCTGTCAGTTATTCTACTAATGGGTATGTTATTATGCCTAACATATCTGCAGGCGTTTTTAATTATGAAAAACCTCCTTATGTATTCTTTGTGTCTGCAAGACCTTCTAAAGCAGATAAGGGGACTATTCATCTTCAGTATTATTCTGAGAATGAAAAGAAAGTTTTTCAGGACTATATTGAAAAGGATTTAGGCATACCTTTTGGCAAGTCTGTGATATTTGAAGTTTCTGAAGAGTATGAGTGTAAAGAAAATGAGAAGAAGTTTGGCAAGAAGAAAGACCTTGTTGAGCGTATAGAAGAAGAAGGTGTGATTAACTCAGATTTTTATAGGAATGTTGCAAATTATAAGTTTTATGCTGAAATGTGTGCAAGGCAGCCTAAATTTCCTAACAATAGATGGAAATTTAAAAAAAGGAAACTATTCTAAAAAGGAGAAATTACATGGATGAAAGAATAGAAGTAACAAAAGAAGAATTTAAAAAATTTAAAGAAGCATGCAGGAATGCTGAATCTCCTAATGATGCTTTAAAAGAAGCTCTTAAAGAAGCTGCACAAAATCAGAAGCAGTTTGAAATAGGGGAAGTTGTGAGAGGTAAGTTTACGAAAGAAACATATACAGTTGCAGCAAACATTCCTGACGCTAATGGTCGTATTGTGGTTCTTAATTACGATAAGGAGTACACTCTTGTACTTGCAGCTAATTTATTAAAAATAAAAAAAGGAAACAGTATGAAGAAAAACAGTTTTGAAATAGGAGACAAAGTTGTTTATATCAAAGATGCTCATGAATGTGAAGTTATGGCAAATCTTCCTGACGCAGAAGGTAATATTGTCGTTTTGAGAAAAGATGGTAGATATATGACACAACCTCAAAACTTTTTTAATCAAAAGCAATTTGAAATAGGGGAAGTTGTTTGCAATTCGCAAGGAGAGAAAGAGGTTATTATAAGTAATGTTTTAGATGATGGGAAGACTATTGTTACTAAAGATGGGGGGAATCAGTATTGTTTTGTAAATGTTCATAATCTTTTTAAGTGTGAAAAGAAAAAACCTAAAAAAACATATGGGCTGAATGACGTTATTGAATAAACTTAACAAAAAGGCATAGATTTTATGTATTTTTATTATGCAGGGAATTTCATTAATATGGGAAACCCTGAAATTGAAAAGAAGTTTATACAGGAAGTAAAGAAGAAAGGGCAGGAGTATAATAGACTTAGCTCTTTCTTTTTTAAAGAGACTCAAAATTTGCTAAATATAAAGAAAGGAACTCAAAATGAAGATAAATAAAGATGAATTTCTACAGGCACTTGATAAGGTTGTTCCTGGTTTAGCTAAGAAGGAAATAGTTAAAGAAATGAACTATATTGTTTCTGAAGCAGGAAGACTTTATTCTTACAATGATAAACTTGCAATCAGTGTTCAGTTTGATACTGGTGTTGATTTTGTTGTTCATGGTAAGAATTTGTATGAAGCAATTAAGAAATCAAGAGCAAAGAATATTGAGTTTGAAATTGAAGACGATGTTCTTGTTTGCACTATTGGTAAAGTTGTTAATGAAATTCCTTTGCTTAAAGATGACCTTATTATTAAAACTCATGCACACTTAAACTATGAAGAAGTAACCTATGTTCCTTTAGCAGAAGATTTTGTTAAAGGATTAGAACTTTGTGCTACTTGTGCTTCAAAGAATTTAAATAACCTTTATGGTTTATACAGCATACGCATCACTGATCAGGATATATTTGCAACTGATCAAGTTAGAATGCTTTTGTACGAAGTAGAAACAGACATTAATACAACTATTTTTGTGCCTGCAGAACAGGTAAAAACTATTAAAGCGTTTCAGCCTATAGGGATTGCTGAAGATTTTGTTTCAAAGAATTGGGTTTTTTTTAAGAATGAAAATGAAGATGTATTGGGCATTAAGTTGTTTGATGTAAGTAAGAAGTTTGTCTCAGAAGAACGTATTTACTCTTTTTTTGATCTTCCTGAAGATCTACCTTACTTTAAGTTGCCTAAAGAAATTGCAAACGATCTTGCTGTTGTGTCTGTTTTTAGTGACGAAGAAACTGAAAACGTAAATGTAAATATATCAAAAGAAGGAGAATTATCTATAGTTTCTGAAAGTGTAAAAGGTTTTTCAGAATTATATGATGAAATACCTGACTATAAAGGGGAAGAAATCACTTTTGATATAAACCCTACACTACTACTTGAAATGTTAAAACATTCTGCAAAAGTGCTTGTGTCTGATTATTTTATATGTGTTCAGGAAGAAAACTTAACATATTTACTTGCACAAATGAACAAATAGAAAGGAAGAGTATGCTTTTCGGGGACTCAATTTCAACTACATGCAATAAATGCAAAAGGTATCAGAAATCTCAAAAACCTTTCATTGAAGTTACAGGAAAAGGGAAGGAGGAAATACTAATTGTTGGTCCTGCAGCAAATTCTGAATCTTTAGGAAACCTTTCAGATCTTGATGATTTTTTATGGTCAAAAGGGATCGAATTTGAGGAGGATTGCTGGTATATTCCTTGTGTGCAATGTTCAAAAAATATAAAAACTACAACAAGTCATGTTTCTAATTGTGCTATACGTGTTGAAGACACAATTAAAGAATTAAACCCTAAATTTATTTTGTGTTTTGGTACTGACGCTATTAAATCAGTCTGTCAACCTTTTCAAAGTTTAGGCACTGCTTCTGAATATAGTTTGAATGGAACTACTGCTCCTTTACATGATTATGATGCTTGGTGTTTCTTTTCTATGGATTTTACGAGGGTGTTTAAGAATAAAAAAAATCAAAACATTTCTTCAGAGTTTGAAAGAGATATTGACAAATTCAAAGCACTTGTCAAAGAAGACCCTGAATTGCCTGATTTTAACCCTTACAAGGACACTTTTTTGCTTTATGAGTATGAAGATATAATAGAGAAGCTTGAGGAAATATACGAAGATGCAGAAGTTATTGCATTTGATTATGAAACAACTTCACTAAAACCTCATAAGAAAAATTCAAAAATAACAGTTGCAAGTGTATGTGCTGATGGTGTTACTTATAGTTTTCCTGTCAGGTATCAAAAAAAATTCTCTAAGGAACAGCAGGAAGAGATTGAAGATCTTATTGCAGACATTCTTGAATGTGAAGATATTTACAGCATTGCACACAATGCTTTGTTTGAGTGGAGTTGGTCTCATTTTAAATTAGGGGCAATTCCTAAGATCAATTATTGCACACAGATAGCACAGCATTTATTAGACCCTCGATCTAAAATAACAGGGTTAAAACATCAATCTTTTGTGAGATTTGGTGTTTGTGGTTATGAGGATTATTCAAAAAAGTTTATTAAAAGTGAAGGTGAAAGTTCTTATGGATTAAATAAGATGGATGAGATGCCTTTGACAGATCAATTAACCTATTGTGCTGCTGATTCTCGTATAACTTATTTTATGTGGAAGCAGCAAGTTGAAGAAACTCCTGAATCTATGCAATTTTTAATGTATGAATACATGAGGGGCATGGACTGGTTTGCTAAAATGTCTGCTAATGGGTTTCCTATTGATGGAGAATATTACAAAGAACAAGAAGATCTTCTTCATAACAGAATGAAAGAAATTATTGAAATTTTAAATGAAAGTCAGGAAGCTATCAGTTTTGTGAATGAGTTTGGTAGAGAGATGAACTGGCAATCAAATAAGGATTTAAAAGCTTTTTATTTTGATCATTTAAAACTTAAAGCTGTAAAGCAAACTGCTTCAGGTAATCCTTCTGTGGATGAAGAAGCTTTAACTAAGATGGGGCATTGGACTACTGAGTTACTTTTAGAATACAGAAAAAAAGCAAAACTTGCTGACACTTACATTGCACAATTTACAAGAGAGAATGTTGATAACAAAGTTCATCCTAGTTTTTCTTTAAGCAATGCAGCATCAGGAAGACCTTCTTGTAACAATCCTAACCTTTTGAATATCCCTAAAAGAAATCAGGAACAGAAGGAAATCATACGCAGGGGTATGAAGCCTTCAAAAGGACATCAATTAGGGGAGATTGACTTTTCAGGGATTGAGGTATCAACTTCAGCCTGTTATCACCTAGATAAAAACTTTATACACTATTTACAGAATGAAGATGCTGACATGCACAGGGATAATGGTGCTGATATATGGAAGATTCCTTCTGATGAAGTTACAAAAATGATCAGGTTTTATGCTAAGAATGGGTGGACATTTCCTCAATTTTACGGTGATTGGTATAAGTCTTGTGGTGAAACTTTATGGGAAGAATGTCTTGATCTTAAAACAGCTTCAGGAGTTCCTTTACGTGAGCATATTAAAGAACAAGGTATAGGGACTAAGCAAAAATTCTTAAAGCATTTGCAGGAAGTTGAAAGGAAGATGTGGGAAGAAAGATTTCCTGAGTATAATCAGTGGAAAAAGGACATCAATCAAGAATATATTGATAATGGTGAAATATATTCTTATGTAGGATTTAGGTGCAAAGGACAGCTTGACAGAAAACAAACAACAAACTTGCCTATTCAAGGGACTGCATATTTTGTGCTGATGTGGTGTGCTGCTTCAAAAAGCAATATACAAGAATGGTTAGAAAAACATGAGTTTGAATCAAAGATAATTTGTCAGGTGTATGACTCATTAATATTTGATTTTCATCCTGAAGAAAAAGAAGAAATATTGATTAAAGTTAAAGAAATTTGTGAGAAAAAAGCTATTGAGTTTTTTAAATGGATAACTGTTCCTTACAAAATTGATATTGAGTTGGGTGAAATTGATGGTGATTTTAATGATATGACAGAATATGAAATAAAAAATAACAAACTTGTAAAATCAAAATAAAGGAGAAGGTGCAAATGGAAAACACTAATAACGCATTACATCAGAAGTATAGACCTGAGTATTTTGAAGATTTGTATGGCAATCCTGAAACTGTGGAAACACTAATGTCATTGTTTGACAGGGATATCGAAAAGATTCCTAAAGTATTTTTGCTTACTGGAAATCCTGGAACTGGCAAAACTACTACTGCGTATGCAATTAAAAATGAATTAGAGTGTGAAAGCTTCTTTGAATATAATGGCGGGAATGAAAGAAAGTTAGAAGATATACGTAGGATTATTCAGGAAACTAAGTATCCTTCACTTGATGGTGGAGTTAAGATTTACTTTTTTGATGAATGCCATCAAATAACCCCGGCAGGCTTTGAAGCTTTAAACAAGCCTCTTGAATTTACAGAAAATAATACATTTTTCATCCTTGCAACTTCTGAGCCTGACAAAGTGCCTGCTGCAATTAAAACAAGAGCAACTCATTTGCATTTTAATCCTTTATCTGAAAAGGATGTTCTTCAATTATTAAATGATGTATGTGCAGATGAAAAATTTGAAGTTACTGAAAAGTACTTGAAAGGGATTGCAAAAAACTGTGAAGGTTCAAGCAGGCTTGCCTTGAAAACATTAGACACTATTATGGGATTGGAAGAGGATAGTGTTATAGAAAATGTTATTAATCAGATGTCCCTTGAAGATACTGCAGAAATAAAAGAACTTTGTCAGATACTTATTAAAGAAGAAGGAGCTATGGCTTGGAAAAGCTGTAAAGGTGTTTTAAAAAGCTTGAAAGATGACCCTGAGAAAGTTCGTAGAGCAGTGTTAGGTTATTTAAATGCAGTTGTTTTAAATAATGGCGGAATGAAAGAGGCTATGGTGATGGAGTGTTTTGAAGAAAATTATTTTAATTCAGGAAAAGCAGGACTGACTTTATCTTGTTTTAAAGCTTGTAACCTTCAATAAGGAGTGTTTTGTATGAGTGTTTTTTGTATTGAGGATTTTGATGAAATCGTTTTAGATATTATAAATGTTCTTAGAGCAAAAGAATTACCAGCTAAGATAGAGTTTTCACCTAAACAATTACAAGAAGTATTAAACAGAACACTATTAAGAAGAGATGCTATATGGCATTTTACTAAAAGCCTAAAACGATTGGGAGCTAAAGTAGAAAACAATGATAAAGAAGGTTGGAATATTTATTGGAATAAAGAGTCTGAAGCTATATATAAAGAAAAAAAAGATGCTATTGTATACAGTGTAAAAAGGATTGCATATCAAACTGCTTTTTATATCAAAACAGCGTATAATGAATCAAAAAAGCCTGTAACTTTATGTATAGATAAAGAATATTTAAAAAACAAATTTAAAAGAAAGACTTTTAAAGGATGGTTGTTTAATCCTTTTATGGAGACTTTAGAAGAAAAAGGCATTCAAGTTGATGTTCCTTTTACAAGCAGCAAGGACAGTATTTGTTATTTGAAGTATGACCCTGATAATGATATACATAAACATTTCAGTAGTCCTGAGAAGTTGTTTGAATCAGTAGAGTATCAAGTGTATGAACCCCCTTACATATTAACAGAAGGAGTTTAGTTTATGTCTTTTAAAGAGTTTGAAGAATGGTTTGTTTCTCATGAAGAAGAGTGTGTTAAAAAATATAAAGAAGTTGGTGGGTATGAAGGCACTAAAAAGTTTTTTGGAGAGTTCTGTGAAGAACTTTATGCTCACTTTATGAGATGGAAAGCCTCTAATCCTGAAAAGAATTGGAGGTATTTTTATGCTGAGTAATATTGAAATAATGCACATG
>Ga0194138_10000517_pt1 | contig 18195 bp, 17 predicted proteins | sample TARM_MetaG_T2_14_FD_134022 | JGI IMG/M metagenome (GOLD analysis project Ga0194138, IMG submission 134022) | Freshwater microbial communities from Pennsylvania, USA, analyzing microbe dynamics in response to fracking - TARM_MetaG_T2_14 (version 2) | ecosystem: Environmental > Aquatic >...
CAGGTACCCGGTGCCCCCGGGGTGCATCAGCGTGTGGAACACGTCCATCAACACCACCGCGATGAGCGCCACGCCCACCACCGTCAACACGATCTCGACCATCACCCCACCCTAAGCGGCGAGGTACGCGGTTTCCCGCCTGCGGGAGCGGCCGGTCGCCACCCGGACGGCCGGGGCCAGCCTGGAAGGCTGGTTTTCGCATCGACATTGATTCCTGGCTCCCTCCCCCGTCAGTGACGAGGACCCGGCCCGAAACGCCAGACCAGCATCGCGAGGGTGGACGACACCGTTACCTCCACAGCTACGGCGGAGATTCCGCCCATCGTGAATGTGAGGGGGCCGACGAAGCCACCGAACCCGCCGATGAAGAAGACGATGAAACTGAACGCTGTGTTGATCTGGGCAGAATGCTCCGGCGACGTGGACAAGGCCTGCACCTGATTACCGGACAACGCGGACTGGTTCGCCCAGGTCGAGAAGAACAGGACCACCCCGAAGAGCACCGGTGCACTGTGGGTGAGATAGATCGCCCCCGACGAGAGCAACAGGACAAGGAGGAAGAAGCCGGTCATCCGGCGCGCTCCGTGCGCGTCGATGAAGCGCCCCGACCAGGGGGTCAGGAATCCCGCGACGAGGCCGACGAGCCCGAACAATCCGGCTTGCGTGACCGTCCACGACAGCGGAGGGCCGGTCAGGTGGAGGACCATCACCGCCCACACCGAGTTGAACGTCGCGAGAACGAGGGACTGGGTGAAGGCGGCTCGGAGCAGGACCGGATTCCCGCGAGCACTCCTGAGCGATGCGGATACCAGAGCGAGGTGGGACAGTGCGCTGCCGACGGGAGGAGCCGCCCGGCGCAGAGCCCACAGCGTCGAGGGGAGGGTCAGGACGACCAGAAGCGCACACGCGGCGATGGTCCCTCGCCAGCCGATCCAGTCCGTGGAGGCACTGGCCAGCGCCCTTCCGCCGAACAAGCCGACGAGAAGGGCGCCGACCAGAACGGAGTTCGTGAACCCTCTCTTCTCGGGCGCACACATTCTGTTCGCAGCCGGGATGATGACCTGCGCCAGGTTTCCCACCAACCCCACCGCGAAGAAGGCCGCGGACGCCGCTGCGACGTTCTGGGAGAGCGCGGTCAGGAGCAGCGCCCCGGTGAGCACGCTCGCCTGAACGATCACCTGGCGGGAGGAGCGGACGCGGGTGCCGAACGGAATGAGGAAGAGGATTCCGACGGCATACCCGAGTAATGCGCTCGCCGCGATCAGGCTCGCCACCTGGTGCGACACCCCGAGATCAGAAGAGATATCCGTCAGCAGAGCCTGTGGTATGTAGACGATGCTGGCGGATACTCCGCAGAACACGGCGAGCGCGAGGAGACGAAGAGGTGTCATTCGCCCAGATGGTTGTGTGGACATGTTCCGATTCGTCTCGTGGATGAAATTGGGAGTAGTTACCATCTCCTACCTCGCGGCACGTCACGAGCGTGCCGCCGTCTCGGGCCCGGCGGCATACGCCCGGCCGACGGGCAACGGAGGGGCGGGCCGAGAAGCGAAGGGGTCACACCGCCACTGTCGTTCGCTCCAACTCCGGGTGCTTCTCGTGGAAGTCGGTCGCCGACTGGAATGTGTGTGCGGCGCTCACCAGCAACTGTTCGGAGAAGTCGCCGCCGCACAGCTGGAACCCGATCGGCGTACCCCTCTCGGTAAATCCGCCGGGGAGCGAGATGGTCGGCGTGCCACTGATATCCAGTGGAGCCGTCGGTACCAGCAGACCTGCGAGCAGTTCGGGCGACGTGCCGAGCGAGGACATCGTGGCGGTCGTCGGCGACGCGAGGCCCGCACCGGGGAGCAGAACCAGATCGATGTCCTGGAATATCCTCTTCATCCGCCCGGTGAACGCCCGCCTCCTCGACAACAGTGCCTGGTACTCGATCGCGCTGAGCCCGAGTCCAGTGTCGATGAGGTGCGCTAGTGCCGGGCCGTAGTCGCTCGCGCGGGACGGATACGTTCCGGCGTGCGCGGCGGCGGTCTCCACCGCGCACATGTGTTCCCAGTCCGCGCTGGCGTTCTCGAAATCGGGGAGCTCGATGGAGTAAACACGCCAACCGAGCGATTCGAGGGTTCTGACCACCCCGGTCAGCATCGTCCGAGTCGGTTCGTCGAACGTCGCGGTCAGGTCCCAGTCGATTCCCACACTCGGCAGCCGGTCCAGCCGCAGGTTCTCGGCGTAGTTCGGCACCGGCACCGACACCGCGGTCGGATCGTGGACATCCTCACCGGCGATCGCCGACAGCACCACGCCTGCGTCCCGGGCGCTGCGAGTCATCGGCCCGATGTGGTCCAGGCTCTCGGCGAGCTCGAAGACCCCGTGCCGGCTCACTCGTCCCCAGGTCGGCTTGATACCCGTCACCCCGTTCTGAGCAGAGGGCAGGCGGATGGACCCACCCGTGTCGGAACCAAGCGAGGCGTAGCAGAGCCCGGCCGCCGTAGCGACTCCCGAACCACTGGAACTCGATCCCACCCATGTGTCGGAGCCCCAGGGGTTCAGCGGGGTGGGGAGCGCCGGATGGTGCTCCGCGTATGCGCCCTCGGTCATGCGCAACTTGCCGGTGATGACCGCGCCGGCCTCCTTCAACCGGCGCACCACGGTCGCATCGAACGGTGGAACGAAGTCTGAACGGATGGTCCCGCCGGCCGCGGTCGGGGCGTCCATCGTGAAGCACAGGTCCTTGACCGCCACCGGGATCCCGTGCAGTGGGCCACGGTAGTTCCCCGCCGCCATCTCGGCGTCGGCCACACGCGCGGCCTCCAGTGCGGAGTCACCGGTGACGGTCGCGTAGCTCTGGAGACGGCCGTCGAAGTCCTCGATGCGCTGGAGGATCCCTTCGGTCACCTCGACAGAACTGACCTGCCGCCCGCGGATGAGCTCCGCGACCTCGGTGAGCTCGAGGAATGCCAGTTCCCCGCCCGCACTCATGACGCCGCCTTCAGTGGTGCCAGGGTGCCGATGTGGTCCGTCGCGTTCTCGTAGACCGACGCCACACGGAGCACGTCACCCTCACGGAACGGCCTTCCGATCACCTGCGCGCCGAGGGGCAGACCACCGTCGGCCGTGTAGCCGACGGGCATCGAGATGGCCGGGAGCCCGGTCAGGTTGCCCGGTGCACAGACCCGGCTGTAGGCCGTGGTCGCCCCCTCGATATCGTCCGCGGCCCACTCGAAGACCGGGTCGTCGGCGCTCGCCGCGGGCCCGGGGACCGTAGGCGCCAGGAGAACGTCGATGTCGGCGTACATGTCACGCCAGCCCTGCTGCATGAGAGTCCGCGTCCGCAGTGCGTTGATGTAGCTCGTGGCCAGCACCCCCTCGCCGACCTCGAGGAGGGTCCGGACTTCGTCGGTGAACAGCTCCGGGGTCGCGCGCAGCGCCTCCTGGTGGTACGCGCCGGCCTCGGCGAGCATGATGGTCCACGCGGTGGACAGCACCTTGTCCGCGAGCGGGATCTCGACCTCGACCAGCTCCGCGCCGAGTCCCTCCAGCACATTCGCGGCGGCCATCGAGGCCTCCCACATCTCGGGTTGCACGCGCTCGTTGTAGAAATTCTTCGGGATCCCGATGCGGGTGCCCTTGACCGATCCGCCGAGGTCGGGAGTCCAGTCCGGCACCGGCTTGTTGACGCTGGCGGGATCGCGCCGGTCGTAGCCGGACATCGCCGCCATGACGAGCGCCGCCTCGCGGACGTTGCGGGTGAGAGGACCGACGTGGTCCAGGGACCAGGAGAGGGAGGCGACTCCCACACGGGGAGCGCGGCCGTAGGTGGGTTTGATTCCGACCGTGCCGCAGACCGAAGCGGGGATGCGGATCGACCCACCGGTGTCGGAACCGAGAGCAACCGTCACGCCACCGGACGCGATGGTGGCCCCCGAGCCCCCGCTCGACCCACCGGGGACCGTCGAGGTGTCCCACGGGTTGCGGGTCGTCGGTGTCGTCGCACCGAAGGCGAACTCGTGGGTCTGGGTCTTGCCGACGACCACCATGCCGGCCGCGGTCAGCTTCTGCACACTGACGCTGTCCGCGTCGGGCACATACCCCGCGCGGACCTCCGAGCTCGAGGTGGTGAGGATCCCCTCGGTGTCATAGAGGTCCTTCACGCCGAGCGGAATCCCGTGCAGCGGGCCCTTGTAGTTTCCCGCGGCGATCTCCTTCTCCGCCCGCCTGGCCTGGGTGAGCGCCAACTCCTCGGTCATCGTGACGTAGGCGTGGATGTCTGGTTCGACCTCGCCGATCCGTTTGAGCGAGGATTCCGTCAGTTCGACTGGCGACAACTCCTTGGCCGCGATCATGGCTGAGGCCTCGGTGAAGCTGAGTTCGTACGGTTCCATGGTCGTTACTCCCACTCTGCGTTGAAGGCGGTCGCCGGCGCGGTCTCACCGAGAGGCTGGGACGGCTCGGCGTTCGCGATCTCCAACAACGGCGTGTAGTCGGCGAATTTGGCGGACAGACGTTCGTCGGTGACTTTGCTGTCGGCGTAGTCGAACAGCGCTCTGACTGCATCTCTGGTGAACACCCTGGGTGACGTTGACATGGGATTCCTCCTTGTAGACGGATGGTGGAGAACTGACCGGAGCCTCCGCGGGCGCCCGGTGGGCAGCGGGGTCGAGTCGACGGACCGGTGGGGAGACGCCCCGGTGCCGGTGGCTAGTGCGCGGTGAGCGGCGGGACGAGCCGACCCCAACCGGTTCGTTTCTCGTAGGAGCGACCGATGGAGAGCGCCAGGGCGTCGTGACCGGGAGCGGTCATGATGTGCATGCTCACCGGCATGCCGTTGGAGTTGAGACCGCAGGGCACCGCGAGCCCCGGCGCCCCGATGAGGTTGGCCTGGACGGTGAAGGCGTTGAGGCCGGACAGGGTGGACATCTCCTGTCCGCCGAGGACCATCGACGTCGCCTCAAGTGGTGGCGGTTCGGTGCCAATGGTGGGCGTGATGACAGCGTCGATCCCGTCGAACATCGCGGCGGTCGCGCTCTTGAGTGCCGACTGGAAGGCGAGGGCCTCCAGGAGGTCCACTGCACTCAGGCCCAGGCCCAGGTCGAGTGCCTCGGCCACATCCGGAGCGAATCTGTCGCGACGCTCGGCGAATCGCTCCCGGTGGTACAGCGCAGCTTCGGCCGCGGCGATAGTGACGACGGCATCGCTGCACTCCTCGGGAGACGGGAAGCTGACGGGAACGAGTTCCGCACCAGCCGTCTCGAGTTCACGAGCCGCCGCGTGGACTGCGTTCGCGATGTCGGAGTCGGATGCCTCGAAGAAGAAGTTCTCGGGAATGCCGAGCTTCACTCCGTCGACGCCCCGGTCGAGCGAGGCCACGGCGGCGGGAGGTGAGAACGGCCTGCTCCCGGGGTCCTCGGGGTCGAAGCCGGCGAGCGCGTCGACGATCGCGGCCGCGAGGGATACGTTCACCGTCAGAGGGCCGGCGTGGTCGAGGGCGGGACTGCAGGGGGTGATGCCCGCCCGGCTGATGAGTCCGTAGCTCGGCTTGAACCCGACCACGCCGCACACCGCTGCCGGCATACGGATCGACCCGCCCGTGTCGGTCCCCATCGCGGCCGGGACCACACCCGCCGACACGGCCGCACCGGATCCGCCGCTGGAACCCGCGGGCACCAGGTTGAGATTCCACGGATTTCGCGTGGGTGGCGACATGGCACCGAAGGCGTACTCGTGGGTCACCGTCTTACCGACGATGACCGCCCCCGCCTCGCGGAGCTTTCGTACCACCGTGCAATCGGCAGACGCCGACGTCGTGTCGGCTGCCCGCGAGCCACTGAGCGTGGCGTGACCGGCGACGTCGTAGAGGTCCTTGACCGCGAGGGGGACACCCGCGAGCGGGCCGGTGATGCCGCTGGACTTCACCGCGTCCGCCTCAGCGCGCGCGTCGGAGCCGAAGAACTCCACGAACGCCTTGATCCTCGGTTCTACCTCCGCGTACCTGGCGACGACGTCGGCTACCGAGCCCGCGCCCTCACCCTCGGTGAGCGTGCCGTCGTGTGTGGTCCGTCGGTCATCGGAGGCGTGTCCGGCCGGGTGTTCGGGAGTGAGTGTCATCAGGCCGCCTTCGGTTCGAGAACTGCGTCGAGGAGCTTCTTGGTGACCTCGCTCTGGGGGTTGTGCAACAACTGGTCGACAGGCCCCTGCTCGGCGAACCTCCCGTTGTAGAGCACGCCGGCGGAGGCACACATGTGCTCGACCAGTGCGAGGTGGTGGGTGATGAGCAGCATCGTCAGGTCGCGCTCCTCCTGGATGTCCTTGAGGAGGTTGAGCACCTGCGCCTGCACGGAGACGTCGAGAGCCGCAGTCGGTTCGTCCAGGACGAGGAACTCCGGATCCGTGGTGAGGGCTCGGGCGATGCCGAGTCGCTGCCGTTGCCCACCCGAGAACTCGTGGATGTACCGGTCGTAGTGGCTCTCGTCGAGGCCCACCTTCTCGAGGAGCTCGAGGACCCGACGAGTCGCCTCTTTCGCGTCGCAGAGTTTAAAGCGGCGGAGCGGGGCGCCGACCTGCGGACCGACCGGGAGTCGAGGGTTGAACGCGGAACCGGAGTCCTGGAACACGACCTGGACCTTCTGGCGCATCTTGCGCATGCGTTCACCGGTGAGGTTGGTGGTCTCGTGTCCGTCCACCACGATATGACCGGAGGTGACGTGCTCGAGCCCGAGGATCATCCGTCCCGTGGTGGTCTTCCCGGATCCGGATTCGCCGATCAATCCCCACGTTTCCCCCTTGCGGATCGAGAACGAGATGTCGTCGACCGCCACGACATCGGCGCTCTTGTTACGGAATCCTCCGGAGACCGAGAAGACCTTGCGGAGGTCGATCACTTCGAGGAACTTGTCGCTTGGCATGTCAGGCCTCCTGGAAGACGTGGAGACGACGCTCCGCTCGCGGCACGGTCCGGGCCGTGTCGTCGAGATGGAGCTTCGGTACGGAACTGATGAGGGATTGCGTGTACGGATGCTCCGGCGCCTTGAGCACCTGGTCGGCGGACCCCTGCTCGACGACTCGTCCCTTGCGCATCACCGTCACCGAGTCGCACATGTGGGAGACGACCCCGAAGTCGTGCGTCACCATGAGGATCGCGGTGCCGAGATCACGGTTGATCTCGAGCAGCAGGTCGAGGATCTGTTTCTGCACCGTCGCGTCGAGCGCGGTGGTGGGCTCATCGGCCAACAGGAGTTTCGGCCGGGCGGCCAACGCCATCGCGATCACCACCCGCTGCCGTTGGCCGCCGGACAACTGGTGCTGGTAAGCCCGCAACTTCTGCGGGGGATCCGGCATTCCCACCCGCTCGAGAGACCGGACGGCCTCCTCGTACGCGTCGGACTTCGACAGCTTCTGGTGTAGGCGGATCACCTCGATCATCTGCGAACCGATGGTGAACGAGGGATCCAGCGCGCTGAGCGCGTTCTGGGACACTAGGCCGATCTGCCGGCCCCGGATCTTCACGAGTTCCTTCTGTGACATCTTGAGCAGGTTCGTACCGTTGAGCAGGATCTCCCCGGATGAGACCTTCGCCCGCCGCGTCCCGAGCAGCCCCAGGATCGTCATCGACGTCACGGACTTACCGGATCCCGACTCGCCGACGAGTCCGCGGATTTCCCCCTCCCCCACGGTGGTGCTGACGTCCTTCACCGCGTGGACGACGCCACCATCGGTGTGGAAGTCGACACTGAGATGTTTTATTTCGAGCATGGCCGTCCGCTCCTTCGTTGCCGGCGTACGTGGATCATGTGGTCTGCTTGCGCGGGTCCAGGGCGTCTCGGACGCCGTCACCCAGCAGGTTGAACGAGAGAGCGACCACGAGGATGGCGAAGCCGGGGATGGTGGCGACGTGGGCGTAGCCCTCCAGGAGGACGCTGGCGCCGTCGGCGGTCATGATTCCCCAGTCCGGAGTCGGCGGGATGATGCCGACGCCCAGGAAGCTCAGCCCTGCCGCGAGGACGACCATGAGCCCGCACAGCGTGGTGGCATAGACCAGCAACGGAGACACGACGTTGGGAAGCAGCTCCTTGAAGAGGATCTCCGGGGTCCGCGCTCCACCTGCCCGGGCGGCTTCGACGTACTCCCGGGACGATTCCTGGACCGTCGACGTGTACGCCACACGCGCCAGATAGGGGATGAGGCTGATGCTGATCGCGAGCATCACGTTGCCGAACCCGGCGCCGAGCACCGCGGCGAGCGCGATGGCCAGAAGCACCAGCGGGAAGGCGAACAACACGTCGAGCAGTCGCATCAACGTCGCGCCCACCCGGCCCTTCAGGTAGCCGGCGATCAAGCCGATGAGCAACGCGATGGGAAGCACGATGAGGACCGGGAACACCGCGACCGAGAGGGAGTAGCGGGTACCCCAGATCAGACGCGATAGGATGTCGCGGCCCTGACCGTCGAGGCCGAGGAGGTGGCCGGCCGAGCCCAGACCCTCCAGCCGCCTCTCGGAGTCTCCGATCGTCGGATCGTAGGGACTCAGGATGGGTGCGAAGAGCGCCACCGCGATCGTGAGGATGAGGATGCCGGCCGCGACAGCGGCCATCCTGTCCCGCATGAACGCCCGGAGCGCGAGCAACAACCTGGACGGCCGCGTGGTGGACTCGGCCGGCTGGGGGCCGGTTTTCTGCGCGGGGGTCGCCGCTGTGCGTTCGCCGGCCGAATCCACCGCCGGCGGCGTGCCGGTAACCGTATTCATGCCGTGACCTTTCTGCGGGTGCGTGGATCGAGTAGGCCGACCGCCGTGTCCGTCAGGAGGTTGACGATGACGAAGACCAGCGCGATGAAGAGCACGCCTGCCTGAACGAGCGGCATGTCGTTCTGCGTGATCGAGGTGTAGAGCTGGTAGCCGAGTCCCGGCCAGGAGAACACCACTTCGACGAAGATGACCCCACCGAGGAGGTAGCCGATCTGCAGTCCGATGACGGTGACGATCGGCGGGAGCGCGTTCCTGAGGCAGTGCTTCCACAGGATCGACCGCTCAGGGATCCCCGATGCCCGCAGGGTGCGGATGTAGTCCTGCTCCATGGTGTCCACGATGACGCTGCGCGTCATGCGGGCGATGACCGCGAGCGGCACCGACGCCGCGGCGATCGCGGGGAGGACCAGGTAGACCAGGTTGTCTGTCACGCCTCCTCCCGGAGACCGCGGATTGGTCATCCCCGATGTCGGGAACCAGCCGAGTTGGAGGGAGAAGATGCCGATCAGCATGAGGCCCAGCCAGTAGACCGGGACACTCGCCCCCGCCAGGGAGACGAACATCGACACGCGGTCGAAGATGCCGTACTGCTTGCGGGCGGCGATGATCCCGAGCGGGACGCCGATCGCGATACACAGGACCAGTGCCGCGAACGACAACACCAGGGTGTTCTGGAAGCGAGGAAGGATGATGTCGAGGACGGGCTGGTTGATGGTCAGCGACCGGCCGAAGTCGCCGGTCAGCAACCCGCCCAGGTAGCTGAAGAACTGCACGGCCACCGACTGGTCGAGGCCGAGCTCCCGGCGCACCGCCTCGACGGCGTCCTCCGTCGCGCCGGCGCCCAGGATCGTCCGGGCGGGATCACCTGGCACCAACTGTAGGAGTAGGAAGACGATCAGGACCACGCCGAAGAGGACGAAGACGGTGGATCCGAGACGTCGGGCAATCATGAGGGCCATGGCTTACCCCTCGAAGTCCAGGCTGACGCCGGTCAGGTCGTACCACTCCTGGCTCGCCGACACCCAACCTTCGACATGGGGCGCCAGGATGTACGGCGCACGGTCGTTGACGATCGGGGCGAGGGCGGCGTCGTCGGTGGCGATCTGATTAGCCTGCTGCCAGAACTCGACCGCTTCCTCTTCTGTCGGGGCCGTTATCGCGCGCTGCATGACGGCGTCCAGCTGCGGGTTGTCGTAGTAGCCGGTGTTCGGACCGTTGGGGGCGATCATGTCGGCGGACGTGACGATGTAGAGCCAGTACGGGGTGTCCATACCCCAGGACATTTGCATCATGCCGACGTCGCCTGCGCCCTCGCCCCACCGACCGAGGTACGAGATCCACTCCATGGTCTGGATCTGGACGTCGATGTTGACCTCCGCAAGGTTCTGCTGGATGAACTCGGCCATCGGGGCCGGGACTATCTGTCCGGAACCGTCTACCGACGTCGCGATGCTGGTGGAGAAGCCGTCCTCGAGCCCGACCTCCGCGAGGAGCTCCCGGGCGCGGTCGAGGTCTCGCCCGTAGGCGTCGGTGCGCTCGACATACGCGTCGTTCGCCGGGGCCTGGATGTCGTACGCCGGCTCGGCGGTGCCCCTCAAGAGGTTGGTGGCCATGCCCTCCCGGTCGATGGCGAGGTTGATGGCCTGCCGGACCTCGGGGATGGCCATGTACTCGTCCTCCATGTTGAAGGAGAGGTACCAGACATGCGGCGGCTGGCCATCCGAGAGTTGGAAGCCCTCGTCGACGAGCTGCTCGACCGAGTCCGGCGACGGCACGGCGATGACGTCGACTTCTCCGCTGCGGATAGCGGCCGAGCGGCCGGCGGGGTCAGGGATCGGAACGAAGATCACGCCGTCGAGATCCGGGACCTCACCCCAGTAGTCGTCATTCCGCGCGAGAGCGATGCGCTCCCCACGGACACGCTCCTCGAAGACGAACGGCCCCGTCCCGGACGGATGCTCGGCGATGTCCTCGCCGTGTTCTTCGAGTGCGGTCGGGCTGATGATGCCGGTGGATCCGTTGCCGCCCTGCGCGAGCATGCGGAGGAAGGGGGAGAACGGCTGATTCATCCGAACGACGAGAGTGTGCTCGTCGACGGACTCCACCTCGTCCACGAACTGCCAGACGAAGTTCGTTTGACCGGCGGCCGTCGCGCTGTACTGCGGGGACGACTCGTCCCACATCCGGCGGATGTTGTACTCCACGGCCTCCGCGTCAAGGTCGGTGCCGTCATGGAAGGTGACGTCCTCCCGGATCTCGAACGTGTACTCGAGACCGTCGTCCGAAATCTCCCAGGACTCGGCCAGGCCGGGGCGGAGTTCGGGCACGGCCGCCTCGTCGGACGGGGTCTGCAAGTCGTGCATGACGAGCGGCTCGTACATCTGAGAGTTGATCCGCCACGTGACCCACCCGCCGGCGGCCTGCGGGTCGAGGACATCGGCCTCGGACTCGATGCCGATAATGAGCGTCTGATCGTCTCCGTTGCCGCCGCCCCCTCCCCCGCCACCACCGCACGCGGCGAGCGCCAGTGTTACCGCCAGACCCGCGGCGACCATTCCGGTCCGCCGCTTCCACCCAAGGGATGTAGACAGATTCTTCATGAGATGCGCGCCCTTTCCTTGAGCGATCGACCTCCGGCACGCCGGGGTCGATACGTGGAACGATGTGAGAAGAACAGTAGAAAGGGACGCCGGATTCTGAAATACGTCATCGTGCGTATTCTCGGAGATTGCATTTCCGGGACATTGTCAACATGTGATTCACGGCACTTTTAAAATGGTCTCGGACCTCCGTCGGGGCGCGTGGATTTCTCGCGGTCACGCGATTTAACAGACACTTACGAGAAGTAACGCGCTATTAACAGCGTGGGGTTCGACCAGAAGTATTAGATCGTCATTATTTTCTCTGTCGGCCGCCCTTCACCCGAGGGACGGGCGACGGAGATGGACGAGGATTTCTGGGGAGAGCGATGAAGACGACAACGATTCTCGACGCGACCATCAACGCCATCCGCGTGACACAGGCTGACGCGGTCCCGGCACTCACCGCCGCGCACGAGGTTCTGACGCAGCTCAACAGGTTCGTTGAGTACCCCTCGCTGGAACTCGCGGAATGGGACCCGGCCGCGGGCCTCCACCACCCACTGCACTCCGAGCGCTTCCCGCGCAAACTCCTGGACGCCCTCAACGGGCAGGTGTTCATCGACGACCTATGCTGGCCCGCGCTCCACCGCGACAAGCGACCGAAGGGGTGGCAGGACACCGACGCCTTCATCGACCGTGCCGATTCGAGCCTCTACCAGGAGTTCATCCTCCCGTTGGGCTACCGGGAAGGGATCTATCTGCCGCTCTTCCACGGGGAACGCTACGTCGGCATGGTCACCGGCAACACAGATGCGAACCTCCCGCCGGGAGAAGAGGAGAAGGCGGCACTCGCCGCGGTCGCTCCCGCGCTAGGCGAGTTCCTGTTCCGGACTCGCGAGCGTCGCGCCCGCAGAGAGGCAGACGGAGCCCTCCTGCTCGACGCCGATCTCCACCTCACGAGTTTCGAACCCGAGAACAGTCAGGAGACCGCAGAACTCATCCGTGCCGTGCTCGTGCGCACGTGGCCGACCCGGGGACAGGTGACGCGATTCGCCATCTGGCCCGACGGGGCGGACGAGCCCGTTCGGGTCCGGGTCGAGCGGGCCCGCCGCGGCGCGGGGGGCTACTACGTGTCGTGGCGAAAGGCGCCTGTGCCGGCCGGCCTGTCCCGGCGGCAGGTAGAGGTCGTGACCGGAATCGTCGAAGGGCTACCCAACACGGAGATCGGAGAACGCCTTTTCATGAGTCCGCGAACCGTCTCCAAGCACGTGGAACACATTCTCGTGAAACTGGGTGTGGCGAACCGGAGTTCGGTGACACGGCTGGCGATGATCGACGGGCTCTATCTGCTCGGGCATCCCGCGTTCACAGAGCTCGGCTGAGCCTTTTGTTTCGGGAGCGTTTCGCGATTCCCTCTCGCTCCCCCAGCTTCCTCTGCCACCTCCGCGGAAGAACGAAAAATGCGTCAAATGGCGTATTCATGAAATTCAGCATCCGGCCTATGGTCTGAATATGGAGACTTTCCGCACCCTCATCGGCCATCGTTTCGATGCCGGAATTCAGGAGAAGTTGCTGCCCCACGAGGACGCCGGGCGGATAGTCCGGCTGAAAGTGCCCCAGGCCGAGCTGGGCCGTAGACGTTTCAAGGCCGTCGACCAGGACGGAACCGAGTACGGCATCGCACTCCCGAGGACCGTCTCGCTACGGAACGGCTCCGTGTTGGAGCTGACGGGCAGACGCGCGGTGGTGATCGAGGCCCAGGACACCGAGCAACTGCACCTACGGGCGCGGGACGCCGAGGGCGGCATCCAACTGGGTTGGCACGCCGGGCACCTCCACTGGAGAATCCGCACGTCCGGGCGGTACGTGACGGTCCTCCTCGACGGGCCGCGCGAGGACTACTTGGTGCGCATCGAACAGTTTCTCGACAGCGGACTGATCGAGGTGATCGACTCCGGAGCGTGGACCGACGGGGCCGGGATCGTCGAACACGATCCTCACGGTCACGGCGACAGCGGTCATGCTCACTCCCACTCCCACTCCCACTCCCACTCCCACTCCCACGGAGCGGCCGCGTCCGGAGTGGACGCCTCGCGATGACCTCCCCCTCGCGCATCGAGCTCCTGCTCAACGCCGACCCGGCCTTCGCCGCGGGCGCCGGGTCATTCTCGTCGGGACTCGAGACGCTGGTCGCGGACGGCTGGGCCACCTCCCCCGCCGAACTCGCCGCACTTCTCGACGAGGCTCTCGTGCACCGGTGGAACTCGTTCGACCGGGTGTTCCTCGACCGGGCTTTCCGATGTGACGCGACCGACGCGTTACTCGCGCTGGACGACGAGCTCGATCTGCACCTGATCGGAGAGGCCGCACGTAAGGCCTCCCGTCGGGCGGGCGGAGCACTGCTCGGAGTATGGGCGCGTCTCGGGGACACGAGATCGGCGCTGCTCCGGCGGGTGTGTCCAGCGGGAACGCACCTACCGGTGGCGCAGGCGGCCGTGGGCCGGGCCAGGGGACTTGAACTGGCCGACATCGAGGCACTCTCCGGGTGGCAGGTCATCTCGTCGTATTCGAGCAGCGCCGTGCGACTCGGGGCGGCCGGACACCGGAGCATCCAGGAACTCATGACCCGGGCAGCGTCGAGGCTCGACGACCTCCTCGCACTCCCGGTCCCCGACGGCGCCCGGCCGACGGCGTGGACACCGAAGCACGACATCGCCGCGGAGCGGCACCGGCACTCTGATCTCCGACTATTCGCGTCGTGACGACACCGAGGACAGACCTATGAACCTGACACCCACCGAATCCGAAAGACTCACTCTCTTCACCGCCGCCGAGTTCGCACGGCGCAACCTCCGCGAGGGGATCCCGTTGAGCCACCCCGAGGCCGTCGCCTACCTCACCGACGAGGCGATGCTCATGGCCCGCTCCAACGTGTCGTTCCCGGAAGTCCGGGAGCGCGCCGGGCGGTTACTCACTCCCTCGCAGGTGGAACCCGGCGTGCCGAGCATGATCTCGTACATCATGCTCGAGCTCCCGACCCCGGCGGGCAGCAAACTGCTGACCATCTATTCGCCCATCGCCGAGATGTCCGACGGCCCCGTCCCCGGAGAAGTCATCGCGCTGAGCGAGGTGCAGATGGCGTTCGACCCCGCGGACCTCATCGAACTCAGGGTCGTCAATACCGGCGACCGCGACATCCAGGTTCGCAGCATGACCCACTTCTTCGAGGTCAACAAGGCCCTGTCGTTCGACCGGGCGGCCGCGTACGGGCACAAACTCGCGATCAACGCCGGCGGCGGCACGCGATTCGAACCGGGAATCCCCAAGGTCGTCACACTGACGCCGTTCGTCGGCGACCGCGTCATCCACGGTCAGGCGGGCCTTGTCAACGGCCACCTCGACGACTCCGACACCCGCGCGCAGGCGTTCGAGAAGGCCCGACTGCGCGGCTACATCCTGGAGGAATCATGACGATGGGTGGTGCCGGTATGACGCCGGCGTCCCGCGCACAGCTCTACGGCCCCACCGCCGGCGATCTGGTGCGACTCGGTGACACGTCGCTGCTCGCCGAGGTCGAGAAGGACTACACGCACCATGGATACGAGCTCACCGTCGGCGCAGGGAAAAACATGCGTGACGGAGAGGCGCTCTCCGCGACGGTCACCACCGATGACGGGGCGCTGGATGTCGTGATCCAGAACGCTCTGATCATCGACGCGGTGCAAGGCATCGTCAAAGCCGATATCGGCATCCGGAACGGTCGGATCGTCGGGGTCGGCAATGCGGGCAATCCGGCGACGATGCCGGGGGTCCACCCGGACCTCGTGTGCGGTCAGAACACCACGTCGATCTCGGCGCAGGGCTGCATCGTCACCGCCGGGGCGATCGAATCGCACGGACACATGTTCTCCGCCGAGCAGTCCGAACACGCTCTCGCCGGGGGGACGACCACCCTGATCGGCAGTTCCCCCGGGCCGGTGTTCGACGTCGGCTCCGGCACCGCCCACGTCATGGGCCGCTACCTGCAGGGGACCGAGAGTTCGCCGGTCAACTTCGGACTACTCGCACGCGGCGGCTCCGACCCCGCCGCGGTCGCACACGCCGTGAAGGCGGGCGCGGTCGCGGTGAAGGTCCACGAGGACTTCGGCGCGTCACCAGAGGTGATCCACGGCTCACTGGTCGCTGCGGACCGGCACGACTTCGCAGTGCACCTGCACACCGACTCGATCAACGAGTTCGGTTTCGCGGAGGACACGATGGCCGCGATAGGCGACCGCACGATCCACATGTATCACGTGGAGGGTGCGGGTGGCGGTCACGCCCCGGACATCCTGAGCGTGGTGTCGTACCCGAACGTCATCCCGGGTTCGACGAACCCGACCAACCCGTTCGCGTGGTCAGCGCTCGAGGAGGGTGTACCGATGACGCTCATCGGCCACCAGATGGATCCACGATCCGAGGCTGACGTCGCCTTCGCCGAAGGCCGGATCCGACCACAGACCATGTCCGCCGAGGACCTGCTGCACGACATCGGCGCCATCTCGATCTTCGGTTCCGACACCCAGGGCATGGGCCGTCTCGCGGAGAACGTGGCGAACTCGTGGCAACTGGCGAGCGTCATGCGGGAGTACCGCGGTCGTCTGCCCGAGGAGACGACCGCGCGCGGGGACAACGAACGGATCAAGCGCTACATCGCCAAGACCACCCTCAACCCGGCGATCGCGGTGGGCATCGACCAGCACGTCGGATCGGTGCAGGCGGGGCGGATGGCCGACCTCGTCCTGTGGCCTTTCGACTCGTTCGGTGTGAAGCCCGTGCAGGTGCTCAAGGCAGGGATGATCGTCTGGGCCAAGATGGGCGACGCCGCTGGCAGCCTGATGATGACGGAGCCGCAGATCCAACGCCCCATGTGGGGTGGCCGGGGGTCGGCGAAGAAGCATGTCAGCGCCGTCTTCGTCTCCGACATCGTCGCCCGGTCCGGATCGCTCGAGCCGTTCGGGCTCACCAAGGCGGTCCATCCCATCACGTCCACGCGCCACCTGCGCAAGAGCGACATGGTCTTCAACGACGCGCTCCCCGACGTGCGGGTTGATCCGCGCACCTTCGACGTGTCCGTGAACGGGGAGAAACTCAAGGTGCACTCGTTCGACGAGCGCCCTCTGACCAGGAAGTACATGCTGAGATGACAATTCGAGTGGAAAGTCCTGAGCTTCAGTCGACCCCAGGGAACGTGGCCGTGCCGGCTGTCCACGGGTCGCAACCGAACCCTGCTGCGCGAGTGGGGATAGGTGGTCCGGTGGGCTCGGGTAAAACCGCGCTGGTCGAGGTGCTGATCCCAGAGTTGGAGAGGATCGGCAAGTCCGTCTCCGTCATCACGAACGACCTGGTGACGGCCGAGGACGCGGAGCGGCTGCGACGTTCGGGCCTCATCGATGCCGACCGGGTACTCGCGGTGGAGGCCGGGGCGTGCCCGCACACGGTGATCCGCGAGGACCCGACCATGAACATGGAGGCCGCCGAGCAGCTCGATGAGGCCTTCCCCGGCACCGACGTCATCCTGCTCGAGAGCGGCGGGGACAACCTGGCCTCGACGTTCTCCGATGACCTCGTCGACTTCTGGGTGTTCGTGATCGATGTCTCCGGTGGTGGCGACATCCCCCGGAAACGCGGGCCCGGTGTCCTACGGGCGGACGTCCTCATCATCAATAAAGCCGACCTGGCACCGCACGTCGGCGTGGACCTCGAACTGATGGTCGCCGAGGCGCGCGAGGTACGGCAGGGCAGGCCGGTACTGGTCACCAACTGCTCGACCGGTGACGGTGTCGGCGAGTTCGCCAGAATGATCTGTGACGAGGTGCTCTTCTGAGCGCGCCGCCGGACGCGCCGTCTCTTGCGGGGTCAGCGCAGCCCCTCCCGGAGTCAAGGGCCGGCGCCTCCGACGATGTATCTGCTCGACAAGGGCCCCGCCATGGCACGCCGTCGCACTCCCTCGACATAGAGATCTCCGGTCAGGGAGGGCGCAACTTCCTCTCTCGGCGGAATTTCCGTTGGCCGTACGAGATTGGCATGCTCACCCACGGACACACCCGGGGGCTCGCGCACGATACGGCCTCACTCATTGTTCAGTCCGCGACCAGCGGCCTCATCTCGGGTGAGCGCCTGCGGCAGCGAATAGTGGTCCGCGACGGCGGCCGGGTGCGCCTAATCGGACAGGGCGCGATGCCCGTGCAGAAGGCGAAGTCCGGTCAGGGTTCGGCCGAGGACCTTTGCCTAGAGGTGGTGGCGGATTCCCGGTTGGAGTTCGTATCCGAACCCCGGCTGTTGTTCCCGGAATCTGAATTCACCCAGTTCACGAAGGTGTCGGTGGATTCCACCTCGTGCGTCATGCTGCTGGATGCCGTCGTGAGACACCCTGACCCGGGTTCGGTGACCTACCTCTCGGAGACGACGTTGGAGTTCGACGGTGAGGTCGCCGCGGTGGAGCGGGTGGGCTTCGAGAGCGTGGGGGAACACCACTTCGGCGCATCCGCCCTCATCCTCGCGGTAGGCGAGGACGTGCCGGGACTCGACTGGAGAGCATGGCTGGACACTCACGGCTCGCCGTCGAGCTATGGTGCCGTCTCACCTCTCCGGCGGTGTCCCGGGACAAGCGTCCGCGTCGTGGCCGCCGACGGATGCCACCTAAGGCGGGCGGTCGATGAGGCGCTCTCGGTCCTCACGCAGGCCTGACCACTCACGGGGCGGAGTCACACCCCGTACAGCCGCGCCCAGTTCTCCCGCGCGGTGAGCTCGGCCTGCGCGGCACGCCACCGCTCCTGGGCGGCCGGGGCCTCCCGGACGAACCTGGAGAGCAGTGCGACCAGCCGCTTCTGCAGC
>Ga0194138_10000518_pt1 | contig 18190 bp, 24 predicted proteins | sample TARM_MetaG_T2_14_FD_134022 | JGI IMG/M metagenome (GOLD analysis project Ga0194138, IMG submission 134022) | Freshwater microbial communities from Pennsylvania, USA, analyzing microbe dynamics in response to fracking - TARM_MetaG_T2_14 (version 2) | ecosystem: Environmental > Aquatic >...
AAAGATGAAAATATAGGAAGAAAAAGATTAAGATATACAATTAGAAATTATAGAAATTAAAACTAGGAGGTTTTACAAAATGAGTAAATTAACAGTAGAACAAATTGAACGTGTTGTAATTGACGCTGGTGCTGTTTATGTGAATTATGGCTTAACAGATGAGAGGTTATTGGCACCATGTAGAGGAAACAACACATTTTTGGTTGAAGCTGAAATAAGAGAGGTTGAAATGAATGGAACTAAAGGGAAAACAAAAGGTGCTCGCAGAAAGATTTCTGAGAACGCTTCGCTTGCTGTGAATCTTATGGATTTAAGTTTAGAAAATTTAAAAATGGCTTTGCCTGGTTCACGAATCACTGCAGATGAATTAACAAATGGTTGGAAAATAGATAGTTCAGATTATATTGAAAATATAACTCTAATTGGGCAAAATATGGGTGGAGAATTTAAAAAGATTACAATTTACAATGCTCTCTCAGATGATTCTTTGTCTGTTGATTTTAATGAAAAAGACGAAAGTGTTCTTGGGATTACATTCTCAGCTCACTATGACCCAGCTGATAGTTCTGATAAAATCTGGGCTATTAAAGATCTTGCTACTGAACCGGCTCAATAAAAAGGAGCCGGTTTAATAAAATAATATATTATAATTTAGGAGGAGATTTATTATGTCAAATGAAATTAAATTAAGAAAGTTAAAAGCTAGAGATATTGGTCCATTTTCAAAAATATTAAGCAAAATGGATATTAAGGATGATGTTGGAAAGCTTTTTCAGGACACAACTGGGAAAACTGAAGATGAGTTGAAAGCAGTGGAAACAAAATTAGCAGTAGAATTACTTTTTTTAATCTTGGAAAACTATTGGAAAGCAGAAGAAGATTTCTTTAAGTTCTTAGCATCCTTGTCTGATAAATCTGTAGAAGATATGAAAGATAGTTTACCTAATGAAATAATTGAAACTGTAAAACAATTGGCTAAAGATGAGAGTTTCCAGATTTTTTTCAAATTAGTTGCTTAGTAGACTACCCAAGTTTACTGAGCTTACTATTGAGCAACTATAATGACATAAACTTTATATTAGACTTAGAAATTGATGATTTTATTGGATTGAGAGAAAAGCTTGCAGAAAAAGAAGAAAAAGAACTTGAAGATAAAAGAGATGAATTTTTACTTCATAGATGGGGTTATGAATTAGGACATATGGAGAAAGTAATTCAATTTGAGGAGTATAGAGATATAGCTATTGGCAAAAAGGGCAACAAACGGGCTAAAAGTAATGTTGACAAGATCAGCAATGAAGAATTAATAGAAAGAATAAATAAAATTAAAGATTTAGACCAAAAAGCCAGCAAAAGTGAGGTGATAAATTATGAAACTCTTTGAGATATTTGGTGTGGTTAATGTTGACACCAAGGCTGCAAAAAAAGGGTTGGCTGACGTGGACAAAAAGGCTGCTGATGTTGGAGGTTCCCTAAGTAAACTAAGCAAGGGGGCAGCCAATATGGGCAAAAAGTTCTCATCAGTTGGCAAAAAGATAACCTCTGTTGGCACTGGCATGACAAAAGGTATAACTGCTCCAATAGCTGCTTTGGGTGCAAGTGTTTTGGGGTTAGCAAATAACGCTTCCAATATGGCTGATGAGATCCATAAAGGAAGTCAACGTATGGGCGTCTCTATGAAAAATTATCAAGAGTTAGATTACTGGGCAAGTCAAAATGGTTTAAGCCATGATAGTATGGAACGAGCTGTTGGTAGATTAAATCAGCGTATGGGTTTAGCTGCTGATGGAAATGAAAAATATTCTGAAGCTCTGAGTAGATTAGGGGTAGATATGAGCAAGGTTTCAGATGGAACTTTATCAACAGAAGACGCCTTCGCACAATCTATACAAACGTTATCTCAGATGACTAGCGAACAGGAGAAGTCTGCACTAGCATCTGAGTTGTTCGGTACGAAGTTAGCAAGAGACCTCCTTCCTGCATTACAAGATGGATCTTTATCATTAGAAGATGCTAAAAAGAAAGCTCAAGAGCTAGGAATAGTCCTCAGTGATGATTCAATATTAGCTGGAGTAGCATTCCAAGATGCTATGGACGGTGTTAAAAGAAGTTTATCTACAGCATTTGCACAATTAGGATTGAAACTTATACCTCTTATACAAGATACGTTTTTACCATTAATTCAAGACACTATAATCCCTATGATTAAAAATTTTGCTGAAACTATTGGTGGACTCGTTGAAAAGTTCCAATCATTATCTCCAGGGACTCAAGAAATGATAATTAAAGCAATTGGTCTAGTGGCAGTCTTAGGCCCTGCAATAGTAATAATTGGAAAGATAGTTACTGTCGTAGGCTCATTAATATCAGCATTTTCAACAGTGGCTGGAGTGATAAGTTCAGCAGGTGGTGTTATAGCTCTATTAACAAATCCAATAACTATAGCAATAGCTGCAATAGCTGGAATAATAGCAATTGGTGTAGCATTATACAAAAACTGGGATAAAATTAAAGAGGTCGGAGGTAAACTAAAAGATGGCTTAGTAAACACTTGGACTGCTTTAAGAGATGGGACAGCTAAACTCTTTGGAGGAATAAAAGATGCAATGGTTGCTCCGATAGAAAAGGCAAAAGAAATAGTTCAAGGTATAGTTGATAAGATAAAAGATATATTCAACTTTGATCTTGAATTTCCTGACATAAAAATTCCTGATTGGGTTCCATTCTTCGGAGATGATGAAGAGAAGAAAGCTAAAGATAATTCTGGTTCAGGAAGAAAACCTCAGCCATCTAAAGTTAAATTCTTCGCAAAAGGTGGATATATGAGCAACCCTACTGAGTTCGCTAGAGACGGCTCAAGAAGAATGATTGGCGGCGAGGCAGGCGGAGAAGGCATAGTTCCCCTCGAAGGTAAACATATGAAACCAATTGCTGAAGAGATTGCTAACCTGATTGAAAAATCTCCTGGTGGTGGAGATATAAACAATTATTTCAATATCTCAAGCATGGTTGTTAGAGAGGAAGCTGATATTAGAAGAATTGCTATAGAATTGGAAAATTTACAAAAAAGAATAAATAGAACAAGAGGTGCTTATTGATGTTAAATCAGGTAATATTCAACAATAAGAAGCTAAATGATTATATGGTAATAAAGGAAGTAAAGAACTCTTTACTTCCTTCTCTATCATCCAGATCTATAAAAATATCTGGGCAAAATGGAGAATATTTTGTTAGAAGAGAAATGGGAATAAGAGAAATAACTGTTGAAGCTGAAATAATTGCTGATAATGATAGAGAATTAGAAAGAAAACTTAGGCGAGCTGTAGAAGTCCTCAGCACAAATGAACCAAAATTCTTGATAACTGATGGGCAAAAATATAAAGCTATACTTGATGGCTCAACTATTCTCGGTAATATAAAAGCAGATAGAACCATTACTATGAACTTCATTGCTCATGATCCATTGAGTTACGGAAACCACAGAGAAGTTAAAGCTGAAAATGGACAAAAACTTTTTAATGGTGGAACATATGAGGCTAGAGGCGAAATATCTTTTGTAGCACAAAACGAATTGGTCACTATACAATTAAGAGCTGGAAATCCACAAGATTTCATTAGGATCTCTGGGCTTACTGTTGGGCAAAATGTTAAAATAGATATGATTAATGAAAACACCTTTTTAGGTGGAGATTTAATATATGTAGACCCTATTGGTGACTATTTCGCATTTCCTTCTGGAGAGTTTCAGTTAGATATTTATGGAACAAATGAAATTAATGTTTCTTTCTATGAGAGGTGGTTATAAAATGTCAAATGTTACAAAATTTACGGTTTTTGACACCAATGAGAAAAATATTGGACATATAAAAAATATAATCTCTGCAAGACATTTTTCTGAGCTTAACGGAGAAGACTATTTAGAAATAGAAAGCTTAGATAAACACCTAAAAAGAGACTATAGAATATTGTACCACAATAGATATTACAATAAATTATATGAATTCATAATAAAAGAAGTTGTAGAGTATAAGGAGGGAAACCAAATAATAAGCAGAATAACTGCAGAAAACAGTATAGTAGAAACAATGGGAGATTTCATAGAAGGAAGAGTTCTTCTAGGAAAAACTTATACAGAAGTTTTAGATGATTTCCTTCTTGATACTAGATGGAGAGGAGTTGTAGTTGATGAGGGAATAGAACCACAAAGGCGAACCATAAAAATTGGAAAAATGAATGTTAGATCTGCAATAAATATAATATCTGAACAATATGATTTAGAGATGGAAACATTCATAGAATTGACAGGTGAAAATAAAATAATTAGAAGAATTGGTTTCTCTAGAAAGAGAGGAAAAAATAGAGGACAAAGGCTAACTTACGGAAGAGGGTCTTCAGAAATATCAAGAAAAATATCTTCTGATGAACTCATAACTGCTCTATATGCTTATGGAGATGACGTTGAAAACGAACATGGAGAATCAGAGACAGTAAAGCTCCCTGGAAAGGGTTACTTAGAAAACAATGTCGCCAGAGAAAACTATGGAAGACTAGATTACAATGGAGAAGAAAAAAGACATGTTTTCGGAATGAAAGAATATAGCGGAGTTAAAACACAAGGTGAACTTATAAGAAGAGCTCAAAAGGACCTTCGGAAAATGTCTTCTCCTAAAATATCTTATGAAATAAAAATAAAAGACTATGTCAGAATATTAAATTCAATGAACAACTATATAGAACTCGGAGATGAAGTTAGAATAATAGATAGAGACTTCTCTCCTGAAATAGACATTTTGTCTAGAGTAATAAGAATAGAGATGGATATTGTTAATTTTGAAAATTCAGTTTTAACAATCAATGATGTTCCAAACACTATGAATGATAGACTTGTTCCAGGTCTAAATTATGAAGGCTTTGAGGACGATACGCAAGGAGATCCTGATAGTTTAATTAATATCTTCCCAAGACTTAGACAAGGCTTATCTTTATGGATAGATGCTGATAACGTCTCCACAATAGAAACAGCAGGCTTAGATAATAAGATAACTGAGATAAAAAATGCTGTGACATATTATGAAGATATAAATGAAGAATATGGTAGCAACTATAAAAGAAAAGTTTTCGAACAGGAAGATGTCGAAAAAGCTCCATCATATAAAAATATGCTTAATAGAAGATGGATAAGTTTTGAACCAGAAGACCAAATTTATCATGAATGGTCTGGAGATGAAAGACCAGATGATGTGGAAATTCAAGATGGCCAATTTATAGAATTCTTGAGAAAAGATGATGTTATAAGATCTATATATATAGTTTTCTATGACAGAACACATGAGTTTATACCTGGTGGTCTCCTTCCACAATATGGTTACAGAGCTGGTTACAGTACACCATTGGGTTATGGATGGCAAAGCGCACAATATTATGACAGCAATGGACTTTGGCCATCTACTCCTGGAGAAGATAGAGTAATTGGCCCAGTTACTGGTTGGAAGATGGGTAGAATAAGAAATCAAATATTAATTGCTAACCCTAAAAGACAACCCAACAGAATTTTTCCTTCAATCCAAAACTTAGGAATGAATAAAGAGAGTTATGAATCATATAGATCTTACGCTGCAGAAAGGCGATATGGAGGAACAAAGTATGAACAAAACACTTTCTTTAGAGGAGAGATCGCAGAAATAATTGCTCACAGGAGAGAACTTGATATTCAAGAAAAGGAGGCGGTTGAAAAATATCTAACTGAAAAGTATGGAGTAAGTAAAATCTATAAATAGGGAGATGATGTAATGATAAACTTCAAAAACTTTTATAGCACCATAGAGTTCAACATTGATTATGACATATACGAGGTAATAGAAGTTACGCAAGGAGATACGTTGAGTAGAGGTTTTTATGTCAGAATCATTCAAGGTGGGCAAGTAATCAAGCCTTCCTCAGCAAACAAATTGACTTTTTACGGCAAAAAGCCTGATGGAAATAAGGTCTCTAGAGATGCTGTGATAGAAAATGATATGTTCAGAGTTGATTTGCCAAATCAAGCAACAACTGTTCCAGGAACAATGGATGGACAAATATCTCTTAGTGGTCCAAATAATGAACTTCTAACTAAATCAATCACTATAAACATAAAACCTTCTATTGGTTTTGATGAAGTAGAGAGCACAGATGACTTCAGTTCGCTCCAGCAAGCTTTATCTCAGATTGCTGGGTTCGCTGGAGAAATCGAAGATGTCCAACTATTTGCTGAAGGCATATCAACAAGAGTAGGGGAAAACTCTCTCTTGACAACAGAACAAAAGGATACTCTAGTTAACGCAATAAATGAAATAAAACAAAAGGTTGATAATGTTGTTGATTCGTCTGGACTACAAAGCTTGCTAGATGAAAAAGTAGACAAGACAACATTGGGAGATACCACTCAACTTATAACAGAAGAAAAGGAAGTTATAGTAAATGTTCTGAATGAACTTAAATCTGAAATTGATTTAATAAAAGAAACAAATGATGTTGATAATCTAGTTTCTATAATCCTAAGCAAAGCTGACAAAGAAGATCTTGGAAATGTTAGCCAAATAGACATTGGAGAACCTGTTATCTCTGCAGTTGATGCAATAAATAAATTATATATAAATGTAAATGACGCCATAGGTTCTCTTGGAGATATAGATATCTCATCTAAAGCAGACCAAATAGATGTTGGTGACATATCATTATTGACAACCGAACAAAAAGAAAACTTAGTAAGCGCAGTAAACGAAATCAAATCAGACCTAACAAATGTTGAAAGTGTTACAGACTACGCACAATTATCAACTCTTATAGCTAGCAAAGCTGAAAAATCTACAGTCGGAACATTGTCAAATCTCACAACTACAGCAAAAACAAACTTAGTAAACTCAATAAACGAAGTTAACTCAAATCTTCAAAATATTGAACTTACGCCGGGTGCTGATGGACAAGATGGGCAAGATGGTGCTGATGGACTATCCGCTTACGAAATATGGTTGAACGCAGGTAACACCGGTACTGAACAAGATTTCTTAGCTTCCCTTGCTGGCACTGCTGGGACTGATGGGACTGACGGGCTATCTGCTTATGAAATATGGCTAAATGCAGGCAACACAGGAACTGAACAAGATTTCCTTGATAGTCTTAAAGGGGAACCGGGTCCTCCTGGAGAAGGCTCGGGCGGGGGGTTAACTATAGAAGATCTACCTAATAGAGGGTCTATATCTGCTGCAAGTGATACTGGCACTGTAACAAATGAACATATTAGACAAGTTAATGTTAGTCGAAACGCTAGAGCTAGTGGCTTATGGTCTCAAGTAAATGGTAGTAAAAATTCCACAGCTAGTGGCTTACGGTCTCAAGTAAATGTTAGTGATAATTCCACAGTTAGTGGACAATATTCACAAATAAATTCATCAACTAACTACAATGGAGGAGTAAACTCCATAACAGGAACGTTTTCTCAAATAAGCTCATCACGTAGAGCAGACATCTCAGGCTCTTTCTCACAGGTCAATGCCAGCTCTGCCTCTGCAGTGTCCAATTACTTTAGGGGTGGAACAATAGGTGGCTATTATTCACAAATAAATTCATCTGGACTTTCTCAAATCCACTCAGGAGCACATCATGCACAAATAAACTCCAGCGAATATGTTAATAACAATGTACCTTACAGCTCAGCATGGGGTTACTCAGCCATAGCAGATTCCTCATCAGCAGCCAACATAAAAATTCACTTACTATCAGAAACAGGAAACATAAATCACTCCGGAGTTCTTAATTCTGGGCACAACTTTACCGACTACGCTGAATTGTTTCCAAATATCACCGATGCTGAACAAGGTTACGGATTAATCCAAACTCTTGATGGTTACGGAGTTCGCCCAGCAAACGAAGGTGAACAAGCCTTCGGGGTAACCTCTGCTACTGCCGGTGTTGTCCTCGGGGAAACTCCTTTCTCTTGGGTTGACCGATGGATTAAAGATGAATGGGGAGCTTACGTCTACCATGATATCCTAGACCCCCACTGGGAACCGGATGAGAAGGCTGGGGAAACTGAAGAAGACCGGCCAACTATCTCTGTTCCGAAAGAAAATCCTGATTGGAACCCAGAACTTGAACAAATTAAAAGACAGGACCGCCCAGATGAGTGGACTGTTGTTGGTCTTGTTGGCCAGGTTTACGTCAGACTTGATGAAAATGTCCAACCAATGGACTACGTAAAACCTCTACAAAACGGTGTAGGCCAAACAAGTTCAGAACCAACAAATATTAGAGTTATGAAAATCACTCAAGATTTCGACGAATCAAAAGGTTACAAAATAGGCTTCTGCCTCCTAAAATAAAGAATGAAATGAAGCCATCTAGGCTTTCTAGTTGACTGAGACCTCTAGATATCTGATGGCTTCTTTCTTCTTTTATATAAATGATTAAATATGATATTACATAGGAGGTGATCTTACAATGTCAAAAAAGGAGGGTGAGGAAATGTTAAATTAATTTTCGGAGGTATAATTTATGGGAGACTTTGTTTTGAGATATTGGATTGAATTTTTGTTTAGTGGAATTGTTGGCTTCTTAGGCTTTATAGTAAAAAGGATACTTAGTCAACTGAGAAAAGAAAAGAGAGAAAAGGAATTCTTGAATAGGGGAGTCCAGGCTTTGCTGAGAGATAGATTGATACAATCATGTAGAGCTTTCCTTAGAAAAGGCTTTTGCACAATAGAAGAGAGAGATAATATCGTCAATATGTACGAGCAATATCATAACCTCGGTGCAAATGGTGTTATTGATGAACTCATCAAAGACGTCTTAGAGTTACCAACATTAGAAAAATAATAGGAGAGTGATAATATGTTAGAAGTTTCAGGTTTTGTTGCAGTCCCAACTATATCAATTATATGTTTTTTTATAGCTAAAATTTTCAAAGACTTTACAGATGAAAGTCTCCATAAAAATATACCAACTGTTGTCGGGCTTGCTGGAGTTGTCATAGCTACCTTGGCGTACTTGTTTATCCCAGAAACTATTCCTGCTTCAAATATTCTCGAAGCTATTACATTAGGTGTTATTAGTGGGCTTGGCTCAACAGGTCTGCACCAGGTCTTTAAACAAGCTGAAAAGGCTGATGAAAACGGTTATACAAAATAATTTAAGGGGGTAATCTTATGACAAAAACTTTTATATGGCCAACAGACACAAAAAGAATTACAAGTAAATATGGTCCGAGAAAACATCCAATCACCGGTGCTACTCAAAGTTTCCACAACGGTGTTGATATAGCACAATCAGGATCTAGACCAATTTATGCTGTCGCAGATGGCCTAGTCCGCAGGAGTTATCTGTCTTCTAGCTACGGTGAAACTATTATGATTAAACATTCAATCAACGGATTAATTTGGGAGTCTGTCTATGCACATATGCGGTCAGGCTCAAGGAAATTTAGAGTTGGTGACAAAGTAAAACAAGGCGATGTTATTGGCTTTATGGGGTCTACTGGGAACTCTACAGGACAACATTTACACTTCGAACTCCACAAAAAAGGTTTGTGGAATATTAAAAAGTCTAACTCTGTGAACCCTGAAGATTATTTAGATAAAAACTTAAATTCTGTTAAAAAGAAATCTAATAAGGTGATTGCTCAAGAAGTTATTGATGGTAAATGGGGTAATGGGAATGAGAGAACATTGAAGCTTGGAAGACAAGGCTACAATCCAGTTGCAATCCAAAAATTAGTCAATCAATTAATCAATAACCCTGTTAAAAAGAGCAAAACAGTAGAGCAGATGGCAAAAGAAATTATTGATGGAAAACATGGTAATGGTCATTCTAGCAGACAAAAATCTCTAGGGATATCTAATGCTGAGTATGCTAAAGTTAAGAAAAAAGTGAATGAGCTTGCCAAAAAGAAAACAATAAATCAAATGGCTATAGAAATTATTGCTGGAAAGCATGGAAATGGACACAAAAATAGAAGAAAGTCTCTTGGAATTTCTGAGTCAGAATATGAAAAAGTTAAGCGAGAAGTGAATAGATTGTTGTAACACTAAAAAGCCTTGGGATTTAATTATCCTAAGGCTTTTTCTTTCTTCTAAGAACTGCACTCTGAGAGCGGACGCTAGATACCGCTGCCCATCCTAACTCTAGCGTCCACTTTTCCAATAAGAACACGTAAATAGGTCAAAAAGCGTCATTATGTATGATTGTACATGAGAAGTCCTTTTCTGAGGAGAACGGCAGCTTTCTTGGTTTTCTTAAGCTTGCTCTTAATATAAAAAGGTCCTGGACATTGTTTGTCCAGGACCTTTACCCTTTAATAAAAATCAGATATGCTACCTTTCTTCCGACTGGTAGCGGCACCTCCCTCTGCGTTAGCTTTAGTCTTCTTAGTTTTCTTTGTGAACTCTATAAGCATAACTCATCACCTCTATTGTTTTATATTGTAATTAAGGAGGGGGCTCGCCCTAGTTTTCATGCGAACCCTTTTAACAAAAACCTATGGTTTTACATGTATATTAATATCAGAAAATGTCTGATTATTGCAATCTATTTATCTGATATGGATCTGCTATCAACTAAAGAGAGAGAGGTTTAGATGCACAGTTCGTATACTGGACAAGCTCCGTAGCCTATTACAGTCTGTGTTTTTATTAATTAAGCATGTTATTCAGAAGCTTTGGTGCACAGTTCGGTATATTTACATATGGAATATGACGAACGTTGCAGTAGAATAAGATAATATATATTAAAATGTGCACCATCATCCGCTAACGCGGATTTTTGAGCGGGACGCTCAGAAGAAAGTCTAAAACCATTTCTCTCTCTATACATATATATTTAAATATTCATTTGGTTATAGACAATTTATGGTTTTTTAATATGTATATATATTTAAACATTCATTTGGTTATGGATAATTGATGATTTAGGATTGAATTTAAAAGCCCACTATTAAATTGAAAAAGGATTGGATTTGTTTTTGAGTTACACAAAGTGGTAAGTTACAACATTCATTTACTCAGAACCTAGATTTACATTTTTTCATTTAGAAGGAAGGTTTTAAAAAAAAGTAAGTACTTATTTAAACCTTCACGGGTTTAAATATATAATGAAAATAAAAAAGAAAAAGGCATTTAAAAAAAAGGTGGCCACACCTTAAAACGCAACGCGTATAATCATTTTATTAATATTCATAACAACCCAAAATTATGGAACCAGAAGTCTGTCTAGATTTTTCCTGTGCAGTTATTTAAATGAATATTAGTGAGTCTCCCCGCTAAAAAGAGATCCAACCTATTAGGTCCGATCTTTTTTTAGGATTGTTTTAGGGATAGATCCAATAAAAATATTGGATGATTTATAATATATAATATCATAAATGGTCATATATATGTTATACCAAATAAAAGCTAACTTTAGCCCACCCAGCAAACTTTTTTTGTCAACCTAAGTTTACTCTGTCAGCCTAGTCATCAATAAGACCAACAATGATGTCTTTGTTGACAACTTCAGATTTCTCAACAAATTCTCCTTTTCCTTGCCCTAACATTTTAAGAGCCTGAAGTTTTGTGTTGGAATTTATATCAGGGTTCATTGCTATCTTTTTAACTTCCCTCATAATTTCCCAGACTTCCATTTCAATTAGATGTTCATATTCCTGAAGTAAATATTGAATGTAATCTTTAGCATCCTCTCTAGCTAGGAAAGCGCTACCAGATCTACTAGCAGAGAACCTAGTTGATTTAGGATATGCTCTCGCCCAGCTCTCCGTTGCGTTCCCCAGTTCTACATAATTCCTCAAGAATTCTTTATTTTGCTTAGTCAACTTTGGCCATCTTTCCTTTTGTTCCTTATTTGTTAATTTTTTAATTGCTCTTGGGTGTGGTTCCTTCATACTTCTATTTCTTTCATTGTTCATTTAAAAGCACCTCCTAAAATTTAATATCAGATTTAAAGTTATTGACTATAAGGTAAGCTAGCAAACTTTAGCTCGCCTTATAGACAGCTAGAGCATTGCCGCTCCTATGAGAAAACAACTTCTAATGTACAATCATACATAATGACGCTTTTTTGATGAAAGTGAGTGTTTTTCATGAAAAGCGACGGCTAGAGACCGCTGCCCATCCTAACTCTATCGTTCGCCAGAGGATTGCCGTTCCTAGCCAATCAAAAAGCACTCCAATTAATGGAATGCCTTTCATTTTATTGTTTATTTTTGTTGAATGAATTCCGTATAACCTTTATAATCTCTTTCACTTTCCTTCAAGCGAGCTAAGTGTTCTGAGTTTCCTAAATCAATATCTTCAGGACTGATGGAAATGTAATTGGGTGATTTAAGTAGTGGATCACCTGTGTTATGTTCTGCACCTGTGTACTGTTTTCTTGTTTTTGTTTTCATTCTAATCACTCCCACTTTTGTTGTTATATTATTCAATATCAATATATTCCTTATGGTAAGGTTTTATTTCATACCATAATGTAGCTGCAGCTTGAATAGCAACATCTTCAGATTCTAAGTCAATAACACTTGCGTGTCTTATATTTACTTCGAATCTGCTAAGTTCTCTATTAACCGATAGTGGTTCTAAGAGGCCTATTAATCTACCAACAATGCAGTCAGACAATTGTTTTGTTATTAAACATTCATCGTAAGTGAAATATCCTAGTATCTCCGAAAAATGATGTCTATCAAAACTTAACTCTCTTTCCTCAAACTCTTGTCTACTTGCTTTAATAGATATGTCGTCAATATTAACTATGGCTTTCTTATAGTTGAGCTGTGCTAAATAGTCTTCTAATTGCTTCTTAACCTTCAATGCTAAATCTAAATTTTCAATCATTCTAATCATCTCCTTTTTGTTATTTAAATATTAATATCATAATTACCTTTGTAAGTTTCAATTGTTACTTTTGTTTCCTCATCAGGGTCTCTCATGAATGTAAAATCATTATCTCTTAATATCATTGATAACACCTTGCCAAGTCTAATTACTTGATCTTCATTGTGTTCATAATAGCCAGACTCATATAACATAGCGTGAACTAACTCGTGAGCTAAAGTCTCCTTGAATGTACTTTCAGCAAGCGAGTCATCAATTCTAATTGTAGCATTTGAGTACGTTATGTTTCCTAAGTTGTCACTATCATCTAGTAAACTATTAATTGCTTTAACTTTGTAATCATTGGCACCAACTCTTATTTCTTTAGGTAATTTCATACATTATCATCTCCTTTTATTATTATAACATTTAATATCAGAAATTGATTCAAATCTCATTATACTAAATAGTCTACCTCATATTCAGACTTCATAGTTTTCCTAATGTAACCTTGGGGAACCGAGTGAGCTTTGCCAGCTTTAACTAACTCATCCAGATCCTTTTCATTTATAGATTTCTTATCAGTAACCTTCCAGAAGTCTTCAACAAATGATTCAATTTGAACCGCGTATGTTTTCGTTGTCCTAAAGAAAGTAAAGACTATATATGATTTGATTCCGTAGTCTTCTTTTGCTTCTAATAGATTTTTTATTTGGTGGTACTTTATCATCGCTTGATTAGTTTCTTTATACATTTCTTTTATAAGTCTTTTACGTTCTTTAATCTCATCTTTAATTGGACGCTTAGCCTCCGGAGTGAGCCCTGCGTTCCACTCATCGAACTCTTTTTTAGCTCTCTCATATTCCATACATTGTTCATATGGTCTAACGCTCACTGAGGTTCCCAATGTTGACTTGAGTTCCATGAGAGCAAATTCTTTTGATTTAGTGTTATACGCCATTAAGTCACACAACGATTCATGAGTGAACCTGGCCATCTGGCCTCCTCCGTTATCTGGTGGACGGTAGGTCCATATATGGTTGCCAAAGGAAGTCTTGAAGTCCTCTTCGAAACGTTTTCCATTATTCTTGAAGACTCTCTGTTCTTTTGTTTCTGTGTTTTTAGTTGTCATCTAGTTAACTCCTTTTAGGTGTAAGTTAAAAGAACGCCAAGGTTACTCAGCGTTCTTCGGTCTATTATTATATATTTAACAGATTGCTTTTTATATAAATTTAATCTTCGTCCCATTCTCTCCATGTCAGAAATATTAACGACTTACATTCATTACATGGGAAGACTGAATAGTCATCATTTAATCTCCATATCCTACTCCAATCTCCATACCATTCGCTATGGTCAATGTATATATAGTTACCACATGATGGGCATTCTCCATCTGTCTTGCCATCACCATATAAAACATCGTTGTAGACATCAGTAGCAATTAATGGCTTATTTCCAGCATTACTCAAGACTAACTGAATTATATCTTCTTCTTCAACACCAGCTTCAACTAATTCTTCTCTTGTGAATTTCCACTTCATAGTTATCATCTCCTTTTATTGTTATATTATTTAATATCAGAAGAGTTCAATTCTAGTAAATCACAATATTCATTAGTCATTCCATTTATTACCGTCTCAATAGAGTTTAATTCATTATGGTCCATTTCTAATCCAGCCCTTTTAACTTCATTAAATGTGTTTATTACCAATATATGTTCAGGGTGTGTTAGTGGTAAATTATAAGCAATGTCCATTATTTGGTCATATGTTATTTTATTGTTTTTTCTTGCAAAAGTCTTTACTGGTTCATAAGCGGTAGTTGCATTTACATCCTTCACTTAGATCTCCTCCTTTTGATTGCTATATAATATTAAATATCATTTCGCCTCAAAATAAAAATAAAAAAAGCCTCCGGACATTTCTCCGACCACTCTCCACTCTTCGCCACTCTCTCTGCTCTCCAATCTTCTCTCCACTACTTTCCCTTTAAGCGAACTCCGTTTTCCTTTTAGCCAACTCATTCACCACTATTATATTTCCCTCCTCACTTCTTTTAGATTATCAGTTTGTTTAGATTTAAATCTTGAGCTCTCTTTCGCTGGCATTGGTTTTCTAGTCTTCTTTCGCTGGCATTGGTTCTCATTAGCTAACTTTTTCATTGGTGATTGTTTATGTTTATATTTTTTATTGTTATTGATTACATGTTTTCAGCCTGCTCATGTTGTCTTAGCGAGCTGTTTAGATCTTGTTTAATATTATACATCATTCATATTTCCACACGCCACAGGGCTGCTGTTCTTTGCTCGCATAGAGAACTGAGCCAGCACCGGTGCTCCTCTTACTTTTCCTTGTTGACTTATATCTTTTGTTTAGTTATAGCACCGGTGTTCTTATATCTTTTTGTTTTTGGCTCACTAGTTCGCTCCTGCTCTCTTAACTATCATATCTATTATAATATCTTACTGCTATTATTCTCCTCTATCTAATATCTCCACTGAGGGACAATAATCATCAACAATTCATCATTTATTATTGTCCGGCAAAGACGGATATTCCTTAGGAGTTTAAATTTGTTATACACATACAAAAGCATTGACCTTTTCTGCACAGTTAGACTAAAAATATATGTAAGAGATTTGACATAGTTGTAATCTAGCCAAGTAGACCAAATATAATTCATCAATGAATATGATTTTACAGACAAAAAAAAAAGAGCATTTAGCTCTCTTTATTGTTTTTCCTTATAGTATCCTTATACATATTGAAGTAATAGTTTATATCGCAAGGCTCAACCTTAAGACAATATTTAAAGAAGTCTTCTAAGTTTTCATAATCATCTCTTGAACTTCTCATAGCGTTTTTATATTCCCTATGAGCATCCATCAAACTATCACTTATAACAAATTCATAGTGGTTTTTACCTTTTTTATCATAACAAACTCTTGCGATCTCACCTGTAACAAGTGAAATATAACAAGCATTATTTGTACTTCTAATCTTAAGCATTGGCCATCATCTCCCATCATCTGTGTTGGTCTACAGAGTCTCTATGAGCTATTGCTCTCAATTCATCAACACTTTTATTTGCTAATTCCTCAGAGGAGAACTCATGTAGATCCCCAAATCTTGCTATAATTAAATTTATTATATCATCTTTCTCTTTAATGTGCATGTAAATTCATCTCCTCAAATCTTATTTCTTTCCTAAGTTCTTCAAGATATTCTTCATCTTCTATAGATATCTCAGTAACCTTAGTTTGCTTTTTGAAGTCTTCAGTTATTTTTATATTTACAGATTTCTTTTTCTTTTTAATAGTTCTATTTAAGAACTCTTCACCTGAATAGATGGCAGTCTTCTTAACTTCATCATTATTTATGAAATTATCTAGCAAGTCTTTATGTCTCATTTCACACTGAATTCTATTAGTTCTCACCATATTTCCATCTGAATCTTTAGTGGCTTTCTGCCATCTTGGTCTAGGTCTTATTACATTATCAGTAACCTCAGCCCACTTATCTCTAAATTCATCTCTATATTTATTCCACATTGGTTTCACAATGTCTTCCTTTTCAACTTGAACTTTACACCAAGCTTTAATGAATGTTTCATATTTCTCCATTAAATTCTTATCAAACATTCCTCTCCACTTGTCTGCATTTATTGCCATGACATATACATCTCTTAGTGTTTTAGTAACATTGCCATACACATCTTTATTGACATCTATTAAACCTACTACCAACCAAAAGCCTTCTTCTTTCATATAAGCTTGTCTGAATATGTCACCAAAGACTACATTGTTTCTACCTTCAGTTGACTTTATAGATACAGGAACACCATCTTGAGTGTAGGCATCCCACTTGTGAGTGGGATCCTTTGTCATATTTAAATTAAATTTTTCACCTACTAATTCCTCAAATCTTTCACCATTTATTCCTTTAGCTTTAGTCTTTTTCATTAGAACCATCTCCGTTAGTTTATTTTTTTACAAAATATTATTTTATTTTATTGATTTATTTTTTAGCAAACTCAGTAAGCTTGTCGACTAAGTTATCCTTATCAGCTCTGTTATCTTTCCATTCATTGAACACATCAGCGTCAATCTTTCCTTTTCTAAGGCGATATCCATAACCATTAATAGTTCTCTTTGTTGCTCTAGATAACTTTGGAATTTTATCTAAGGCATCTTGAGTAAGCCTTCCATCACTATTTATATCGTCTAATATTTCATCAATTATCTCCATCTCGTCAATTAGTAAATCAGTTAAATCTAATAGAGCTTCCTGACTTATCTTATCAGCAGTGTAATTATCTAATAAATTATCTACGTTATCTTGAACTTCATCTCTTATCTCTCTCAACAATCTTCTTGCAATTATAACTCTCATTTGCTCTGGTGTTTTGTTAATGTAACCTTCTTCATACAGTTTTTTCAACATGTTTATCGTCCCCTTTAAGTTTATTTGATGAAACATTATTAGTTCCACCTACATATTAATATCAGAAAATTTGCGGTAAAAAGCGGCTTTTTTGACGCTTTTTTGCACCTTTTTGAAAAATGAATCTAAAGTACTACGAAGATGTGACTAAAGCACTTTCAATAAATTTATTCATAAATCTCCTTTATTGAATCAATCTCTTCATCACTGTAATCATAATAATCTTTAAAGTATGCTAAGATTTCTTGGATATCTTCTGTCGACATAACTAACTCTGAGACTTCTGAGTCATCCTCTAATTCAACTAAATCTTCCTCAAGCTCTCTCATGCTTATTGAGGGAACTCCATCTATCTTGTATAAATAATATCTTACTTCGTTCTCCATATCTCTAACCTCCTGTGCTATATATTACATAAAAGAATAATGGCAACAGTACAATTACCGCATGCCCTGAGCCTTCTTTTTCTCTATGTTCTTCGGATAACAAAAGCTTACCTAACATTACCATCAATAACAATATGCTGTATGACTTCAGTACGATCATTAACATAAAATCCCCTCCAATTTTAATTTATATGAAACTAATTTAAATATCATTAAGATGAATATTATTCATGAGAAAGCGACATTTATTCAATATTTTGTTAATAAATGTTAAGAGAAAAGAGAGGGAGACACACTAATATTTAATTAAATAACTGCACAGGAAAAATCTAGACAGACTTCTGGTTCCATAATTTTGGGTTGTTATGGATATTAATAAATGATTATACGCGTTGCGTTTTAAGGTGTGGCCACCTTTTTTTTAAATGCCTTTTTCTTTTTTATTTTCATATATATTTAAACCCGTGAAGGTTTAAATATGTACTTACTTTTTTTTAAAACCTTCCTTCTAAATGAAAAAATGTAAATC
>Ga0194138_10000519_pt1 | contig 18176 bp, 17 predicted proteins | sample TARM_MetaG_T2_14_FD_134022 | JGI IMG/M metagenome (GOLD analysis project Ga0194138, IMG submission 134022) | Freshwater microbial communities from Pennsylvania, USA, analyzing microbe dynamics in response to fracking - TARM_MetaG_T2_14 (version 2) | ecosystem: Environmental > Aquatic >...
GATGGACACAGGCAACAAGGTTCCGGCCGCCGCCGGCCCTCGTCGCGGCCTTGTGGCCGGCACGCGATGGCGGGGAGTGCAAGGATGGCTTCGGCCTGCCCGGTTTCGTGCCAGGCCGGGCCGCGACAGATGAACGCCGGCATGGGCATTGCCGTCGGCGCGCTGGCGCCCGGGCCGGCGAGCCCGCCGCGCGGCGGCAATGCGGCCGATGCGAGCACCACCGATTTCCATCCGGCGTTGCGGCAGGTCGCGGGGCTTGCGTTGCCGGCCATGATCGGCAGCGCGCGGCTGCCGTGCGCTGCCGGCACGCGCCGTATCAGGCACTGACGCCGCACTGGACTGCCGAGGCAAAAAGGAAGGGTGAGCCCCGCAAGGCCCACCCTTCGCGGCGACACGTGCCGCCTCCCACCCTCGATGTCCCGGGGAGTTGCCCGCCCCGGAGCGTCCGCTTTCAGAACTTGCCTGTGACGGTGATGCCGTAGGTGCGCGGCAAGCCCTGGATGAAGGTGGGGGTGCCGAACAAACGGCCGGTGTTGCCGGCGTCGATCAGGTAATCCTTGTCGGCCAGGTTGTTGCCGTACAGGGCGATGTCCCAGCGGCCTTCGGCCAGCTGCACGCCCAGGCGCAGGTTGACCAGCGCATAGCCGTCCTGCTCGATACCGGGGGTGTTGTCGTCCTCGAAGTACACGTGCGATCGCCAGTTCCAGCTCGGCCGCGCGTACAGATGCGCAGCGCCCACGTCCCAGCCCAGGTCCAGCCCGGCCGAGGCACTGTTCTTCGGCGTCAGCCGGAACTGGTTGCCGGCCAGTTTCTGCGGGTTGCCGTCATCGTCATGCTTGTCGAAGGTGGCGTCGATCCAGCCATAATTGAAGAACGCCGACACGTTGCGGCTTGCCCGCCAGGTCAGCGACAGCTCGGCGCCGTCGGCGCTGGCGTTGCCGCCGTTGCCGGCGATGTAGCGCAGCGAGTTCGGGTCCTGGATGGTGGTCTGGAAGTTGCTGTAGTCGTAGTGGTAGGCGGCCACGTCGTAGACCAGCGCGCCATCGAACAGGTCGCCCTTCAGCCCGGCCTCGTAGCTCCACACGATTTCCGCCGGCACGATCTCCGAAGAGATGGCGTCCACCTGCACCACCGACGGACGCCGGCCGCGCGAGACCGACACGTAGCCGTTGGCGTGCTCGTTGAAGCGGTAGTCCAGCACCGCCCGGCCGACCGCGCTGTTGAACGAATCGCTGCGCGTACGCCAGCCATCGGTGGGCGCGAACAGCAGGTTGGGGAAGGCCGCACCGCTGCCGGTCAGGTCCACCATGCCCAGATAGCTGGGCGTGCCGAAATAGTCGGCCCGATAGCCGGCCCGCACGTTCTCGTGGGTACCGCGCAAACCGGCAGTCAGCGACAGCTTGTCGGCAAGCTTGAGCGTGCCGTCGGCGAACACCTCCCAGGCGGTGGTGCGGCCGGAGTTGGCGTACTGCTCGGCATGGTACGAACTCAGCGGCAGCACCACGCCCGGGGCGATGGGCAAGGCCGACACGCCGGTGTTGGGCGTGCCGTCGGCCAGCAGCGGCGGGATGCCCAGGCCCACGGCGGGCAGGGTGACGAAGCTGCGTTCGTCGGTGCTGAACGGCACGGTCTGCGTGCCGTTGTCGTGGAAATACGACACGCCGGCGAACCCGGTGAAGCGGCCGCCGTCGTCGTAGTTGAAGCGGAATTCCTGGCTGGTCTGCCGACCCTTGGCGATCTCGGCGAATTCCAGCGCGTACAACTGCGAACCGTCGGCATCGAACTGCTCGGTCGCATCGAAATCGCGCCAGCCGGTGATGGTGTTCAACGTCCACGCCGGGCTCAGCACGAAGCTGCCCAGCAGCGTCGCGCCGCGCACGGTGCGATCCAGCCCCAGCTCCTTGCCGCGGTTGAGGTCGGCGGTGCGGTCCAGCACGTCGGTGCTGCCGACACGCGTGGGGATCGAGCCGCTGCGGAAAGCAGTGCCCGGCGGCGTGTCCTTCTGCCAGTTCAGGATCAGGTCCAGGCTGTCGGTTTCGCCCACGTCCAGATGCAGGCTGCCGCGTACCGCGCGGGTGTCCTTGCCGTTGAGGCGGCCACCGGAAAGGTTCTTGACGAAGCCATCGCGCTGCTCGTCGAACACGGCGATGCGCGCGGCCAGCGTGTCGGTGAGCGGCGCGTTGTAATAACCGCTCAGCAGGCGATCGTTGTAGTTGCCGATGCCGGCGCTGAAGCCGCCCTCGGTACCTTGCCATGCCTTGTTCTGGATCAGGTGGATGGCGCCGATCTGCGCGCCGCGGCCGAACAGCGTGCCCTGCGGGCCGCGCAGCACTTCCACCCGCTGCAGGTCGAAGGGCTGCACCACCGAGCCGCGCGACTTGGAGATCGACACGCCGTCCTGGAACACCGACACGCGCGGCTCGACGTTGGCCTCGCCGCTGTCGGAAGTGATGCCGCGGATCACGAAGCCCGGGTTGTTCGGGCTCTGCTCCTGCACCTCCAGGCCGGGCACGAGGTTGCCGATGTCGGTGAAGTCGTTGATGCCGAACTTGCGCATGAACTCGCCCGAATACGCACTGATGGCGATCGGCACGTCGGATACCTGCTGCTCGCGTTTCTGCGCGGTGACCACGATGGTGTCCAGCTGCTGCGCAGCGGCGTCCTTCGGGGCATCGCCGCTGGCCGCATCGGCCTCGGCGGCGCGGGCCGGCGCATGGGCGAAAGCGGCAAGGACGATGCCGGCCTGCAAGGCCAGGGCGAGCGGATGTCGGGCAAGACGCATGCGGAAATGTCCCCAGGTGGATGCAAGCCGGAAACGGTGGACCGGGCCGATTGCCGACGCATGATGCGCACTTGACCGCGCGATGACAGGCAACGCTCGGCATCCCTGTCCGCAAACCGACACGTGCGGCGCCTAGGCTGCCGGGCTTCGCCGTCCGGACCCGCACCGCATGCCTCGCCTGAGCCGCCGCCGCTTCCTGTCCGCCCTCGTCGTCACCGCCGCCGCATCGGCCCTGCCGACCGCCCTCGCCAATGCCGAGGGCAAGCCGCCGATGATATCGCGCACGCGCTTTCCGCAATCGGTGGCATCGGGCGACCCGCGCCCGGACCGCGTGCTGTTGTGGACCCGCGTGGAGGGAAGCGCGGCCCGGCTGCGCGTGCAGGTGGCCGAGGATGCCGACTTCTCCCGCTGCGTGGTCGATCGCGCCATGCCCGCATCCACCGGCAGCGACGGTTGCATCAAGGTGCGCGTGCAGGGCCTGCGTCCGGGCACGCGCTACCACTACCGCTTCCTCGTGGACGAGACGGGCGGCATGGCGTCATCGCCCGTCGGCCGCACCCGCACCGCGCCCGCGCCGGATGCCGACGTGCCGGTGAAACTGGCCTTCGTCTGCTGCCAGGATTACGGCGGGCGCTGGTACAACACGCTGCTGCCGCTGCAGGACGAGGATCTGGACTTCGTGCTGCATCTGGGCGACTTCATCTACGAAACCGCCGGCGACCCGAGCTTCCAGAGCACCACCGGCGAGCGCCGCATCGTGTTCGACGACCTCGACGGCGCATTGCGGCTGGGCAGCGGCGACGGCACGTATTACGCCGCGCGCAGCCTGTCCAACTATCGCCAACTGCACCGCAGCTACCGCACCGACCCGATGCTGCAGCGGCTGCTGGAGACCACCCCGCTGGTGGCGATCTGGGACGACCACGAATTTTCCGACGACTGCTGGCAGGACACGGGCACCTATGCCGACGGCCGCCGCGACGAGCGCGACGGCGAGCGACGGCGCAACGCCGAGCAGGCCTACTTCGAATACCTGCCGGTGGACGTGGAGCCGGACCTCGCCGACGACGCACTGCTGCCGGTGGCGCGCGAACGCCTGTTCCCGCACGTGCGCATGTGGCGGCGTCTGCGCTTCGGCAAGGCCGTGGACCTGCTGCTCACCGATTACCGCAGCGGCCGCCCCGACCACCTGATCCCGGAGGATGCTTTCCCCGGCGCCCTGATCGCCGATGCCGATGCCCTGGCACGCGACCTGCCGCGCATCGGCATGACGCCCGAACAGGCCGCGCCGCTGCTGATGCCCTACCTCGACCTGGCCGACCCGCAGCACGCCAAGCTCGCCAAGGCGGTGAACCGCGCCTTGGCGCATGCGTATCGCCAGGCCGGCCAGCCGCCGGACGAGGCCGACCGGCGCGCGGCGCTGGCCGCATCGGCACCGATCGCCTTGCCGGTGCTCGAACGCGTGCTGGCCGGCTACAACGCCGCCGCACCGTTCTTCATGCAGGTCAAGCCGCCGTCGGCCGACGGCCTGCCGCGCGGCTTCGCGTGGCTGGCGGTGGGCAAGACCGAACTGTTCGGCGACATCGGCTCGCGCTACCTCGTCACCCGGCAAGGCTTCGACCTGCTGGCCGCGTTGCGCGCGCTCGACGCCGACGTGCCCTCGCCGTACGCGCCCGAACAGCGCGCGTGGCTGGCCGAACAGGTCAGACAGGGCGACGCGCGCTTCCGCGTATACGCCAGCTCGGTTTCGTTCACCTCGCTGGTGCTGGACCTGTCCGATCCCGCGCTAGACGCGCCCGAACCGATGCGCCGCGCGTTCTACCTCAACGTGGACCAGTGGGATGGCTTCCCGCGCGAACGCCGGCGCCTGCTCGACGACGTGTTCGCGCCGGCTGGCGGCACCATCGTGCTGTCCGGCGACATCCATTCCGGCTTCGCCACCCAGCACGGCGCGGCCGTCGTCGAATTCACCGCGCCGGCAATCTCCTCGGAAACCCTGTCGGGCATGCTCGCCCGCAGCAGCGGGGGCAGCGCCGAACGCGCCGAAGCCGGGCGCCGGCTTGCGGACCATCTCGAAACGGTGGTCTCGGCAGGCAATCCGGCCCTGCGTTATGCGCAGACCCGCCGCCACGGCGTGGGCGTGCTGCGCATCGACGGGGAGCACGCGACGGCTGAATTCCGGGAACTGCCGGCCGAGCTGTGCGCGCAATGCCTGTACGAACAGCCCGAGCGGGTTCGCGCGCAATTGCAGGTGCGACGCTTCGCGTTGGATCGTGCCGACATGCAGCTGCGCGACGGCTGAGGGCCGGCGCGCGCGGGCCGGCTTGCGCGCCGGGCACGGCCCGCAGCAGCAAGGGCCGCGTCATGTTGCCAGTGCATTCCAGACAGCGCGCGGCGGCGATTTGCTAGGCTGCGCGCGCATCCACGGGAGCCCGCATGGCCGGCCACAACCAGTTCGCGCTGCTCGGGCAGCGCCGTTTCCTGCCGTTCTTCGCGGTGCAGTCGCTGGGCGCGTTCAACGACAACGTGTACCGGCAGGCGATCATCGCGCTGCTGTTCTTCATGGGCCTGGGCACCGACGAGCGCAGCCTCTACGCCAATCTGGCGCCGGCGCTGTTCATCCTGCCGTTCTTCCTGTTCTCGGCCACCGCCGGGCAGATCGCCGAAAAGCTGGAGAAGCAGAAGCTGATCGTGATCACCACGACGATGGAGATCGGGATCATGACGCTGGCTGCCGCCGGCTTCATGCTGCAGAACCTGCCGGTCCTGCTGGTGGCGCTGTTCTGCACCGGGTTGCAATCCACGCTGTTCGGGCCGGTCAAGTATTCGATCCTGCCGGCGGTACTGAAACCCGAGGAACTCACCGGCGGCAACGGACTGGTGGAAATGGGCACCTCGGTGTCGATCCTGCTGGGCATGCTGTGCGGCGGCATCGTGTTCACCCTGGCCGGCACGCACGGGCCGGTGGTCGCGGCCACTGCGGTGATCGTGCTGGCGCTGGCCGGCAACACCGCCGCGCGCTTCATCCCGCGCGTGCAGGCCGGCGCGCCGGAACTGATGGTGGAGTGGAACCCATGGCGCGAATCGCTGGCGGTGATGCGCCTGACCCGACGCACGCCGGCGGTGCGCAACGCGGTGCTGGGCGTGTCATGGTTCTGGTTCATCGGCACCGTGCTCACCGCGCAGCTGCCGGCCTATGCCGAGATCAACCTCGGCGGCCGTCAGGAGCTGTACCTGTTCGCGCTGGCGCTGTTTTCCATCGGCACCGGCACCGGTTCGCTGCTGTGCGAAAAGCTCTCCGCGCGCACGGTGGAAATCGGGCTGGTGCCGCTGGGCGCGTTCGGCGTCAGCGCGTTCATGCTCGACCTGTACTTTGCGCGGCCCGGGCAGGCACTGCTGGCCGGGCTGTCGATCGGGCAATTCGTCGGCGCGCCGGGCAGCTGGCGGATCATGCTCGATCTCACCGGCATCGGCGTGTTCACCGGTTTCTTCGTGGTGCCGCTGTTCGCGCTGATCCAGAGCCGCACGCCCGCAAGCGAGCTGTCGCGGGTGATCGCCGGGCTCAACATCCAGAACGCGCTGTTCATCGTGGCGGCGGCCGGCACAGGCCTGTTCGTGCAGCGCGTGCTGGGCTGGACGATCCCGCAGGTGTTCCTTGCACTGGCCATCGCCAACACGCTGGTGGCGGCGTGGATCTTCAGCATCGTGCCCGAATTCCTGATGCGCTTTCTGAGCTGGCTGATGGTGCGCACGCTGTACCGGCTGCGCCCGCGCGGCATCGAGGAGCACGTGCCCGACGAAGGCCCGGCACTGATCGTGTGCAACCACGTCGGCTACATGGATGCGCTGATCCTGTCGGCGGCGATCCCGCGCCCGGTGCGCTTCGTCATGTATTACAGGATCTTCGACATCCCGGTGATGCGCTGGATCTTCCGCACCGCCAAGGCCATCCCCATTGCCGGCGCGAAGGAAGACCCGGCGCTGATGCAGCGCGCATTCGACGCGATCGACGCGGCACTGGCGGACGGCGAACTGGTGGGCATCTTCCCCGAAGGCGCGCTGACGATGGACGGGAGCATCGCGCCGTTCAAATCCGGCGTGGAGAAGATCCTCGAGCGGGCCGCCGCCGCGGGCCGGCCGGTACCGGTGGTGCCGATGGCGCTGTGCAACCTGTGGTCGAGCATGTGGAGCCGCCGCGATTCCCGGCTGCACCGCATGCGCCTGCCGCGGCGCTTCCGCGCGCGCATCGACGTCATTGCCGATGCCCCGCTCGTCGGAAGCGTCGATGCCGCGTCACTGGAACAGCGCGTGCGCGAACTGCGCGGTGATGCGGCCTGAGCCGGGCATCGGTTAGGCTTCGGCCACAAGGGAGCGCAGCGCGGCCAGCCGCCCGCTCCCGGGGACACGACATTCCAACCAAGGAGCACGCACCGCAATGAGCACGATCCCTCCGCCGCCCCCGCCGCCGGTCGTCGAACCCGCCTCGCCGGCGCCGTTGCCTCCGGCCGTCGGCCCGGTGCCCAACCATCTGGCATGGGCCATCATCGCCACGGTGCTGGGCGCCTGCTTCTGCTGCCCACTCGGCTTGCTGGGCATCGTCGCCATCGTCTATGCCGCCAAAGTCAACTCGCTGCTCAACGCGGGCGACCTGGAAGGCGCGCGCCGCGCATCGGCCACGGCCAAGACCTGGTGCTGGGTGGCCACGGCGCTGGCAGCCATCGGCCTGTTGTGGTCGATCTACGCCTTCTCCACCGGCGGCATGGCGCAGTATCAGGAAATCATCGAGCAGATCCGGGCCGCCAAGTGACGGTCATCCGCCCGCTGCACGTGCTCGTGGCGACGGCGGCACTGGCCGCCGCCGTCTCGGGCACCGCACTGCTTTACCGCTACGACCCCAATGCGGCAGGCAATCCGTTCCCGCCGTGCATGTTCCATGCGCTTACCGGCTACTGGTGCATCGGTTGCGGCATGACCCGCGCGCTGCATGCGCTGGTCCACGGCGACATCGTCCATGCCTTCGGCATGAATCCGCTGGCGATGACGCTGCTGGCCCTCGCACCGCTGCTGGCGGCATGGAAACTGGAGTGGTGGCGGCCGGTGGCGATGCGCCCGGTCGCAGGCCTGCTGTCCGAACCGCGCCTGTGGCTGGTATTGCTGCCGGCCTACTGGGTGGCCCGCAACCTGCCGTGGCCGCCGTTCGCCTGGCTGGCGCCAGCCTGAACCGGCCGACACGTCCGGAAGCGGCTCATCCGACCCAACCAGCCAGCACCATCAGCGCCAGCACGGCCAGCCAGATCAGCAGCACCCGCCACAACAGCGACATCGTGTCATGCAGCTCGGGCAGGTCGCGCAGCAAGGGCACGATGCCGGGCGCGCCCTGCGGCGGCAGCGCCGTCGTCACCGGCACGGCGGCACGCGCCGCGGCTTCCAGGAAGCCCGTATCCAGCACGCGTCTGGCGCCACCAGCCTCGCGCCAGGCGCGCAGGACCGCATCGAAGTTCGCTGCCAGCGCCATCGAAAACGCCATCAACTGCGCCACTGGCCACTCCAGCAGCGTCAGCCACGCCTGCGCGCCTGCCGGAGCCTGCGCCTGCGCCTGCGATGCGGCCAGCACGCTCAAGCGATAGAGCACGGCGCCGAGCGGGCCTAGCAGCAGGAACCAGAACAACACGCCGAACCAGCGCCGCAACCCGGCGCGCGCCAGGTTGCCGACCAGCACCGATGGCGTGGCATCGGCCGTGCCATCGTCGGGCACGCCCAGGCGCGCGAACGCCAACCGGCGTGCCTCCGGCTCCTGGGCATCCAGTGCCGCTTCCACGTCCAGGTCCAGATCGCGCGCGCCCCACGCCCAGCACGACGCGAAAATGCCGAACACCAGCGCCGGCACGCCCAGCCAGCGCCCATGCAAGCCCCACTGCAGCAGGGCGACGAGCAGGACCGGCGGCGCCAGACGCCATGCCAGACCGGCCATGCCCTGCCGCTCCAGCCAACCGGACCACGTCTCGAACCACGCATGGCGGCGCAGGGCGGCCACATGGGCAGGCGCGAGATGTCCGACGACGAGCGTGGCGACAACGGCGACCAGTGTCGTGAAGAACATGGGGCGATACCTTCTCCGGTTCCCGATCAGGCGCGGCAAAGCCGCACTTTACGCAAGCACCGTGAGACGGCCGGATGAAGACGTTCAGTGCCCGCCATGCGCGCGGTACCAATGCCCGATGAGCGAGCGGGCAATCGACAACGCCGGCGGCAAACGCAATGGCGCATCCTGATCGGCATCGCCGCGGGCCAGGGCTTCGCCGATGTCGGCCAGCGTGGCCCAACGCGCGTCTTCGAGTTCGCCGGTGACGCGCGGCTCGTCGGGCTCGGCTCGCGCCTCGAACCCGAGCATCAGGGCACCCGGGAACGGCCACGGCTGCGCGGCCAGATAGCGGCAGCGCAGGATGCGCACGCCGGTTTCCTCCATCACTTCGCGGGCCACCGTCTGCTCGGGCATCTCGCCCGGCTCCATGAACCCGGCGATCACCGAATAGCGGCGTTCGGGCCAACTGGCCTGCCGCCCCAGCAGCAAGCGCTCGCCGTCCGTGGCCGCAACGATGACGGCCGGATCGACACGCGGGTAATGGTCGTTGCCGCAGCCGGCGCAGTGGCCGACGAAACCGCCGCGCCGGAATTCGATGGTGCCGCCGCAGACCCCGCAGTAGCGGGTGCGCGCCTGCCACCAGGACATGCCGCGTGCGTAGGCGAATATCCCCGCCAGCGCGGCCGGCCAGACCGCACCGGCCTGCCGCAGCCCGGTGCGACCCGGCGCGGCCGCGTTCACCGTGACCGCATCGACGCAGAACCACGCCGTACCTCCGGGTTCGACCCCGAGGAAGATCGCGGTACCGGGGCCGCCGCCACCGAGATCGGCACCGGTCAGCGGCAAAGGCGCGCCATCCTCGCCACACAAGGCGTCGCCGGCTTCATCCAGCACCAGCAAACGCGCGGCGGGCCACAACGCGGCCATGTCGTCGGGACGATCGCGCAGCACGTCGCTGCGGTCCAAGGGACACGCGGTGAAGGCGAAACCGTCGATTTCGGGGGTGCCGGTGAACATCCGCACAAGCCTGAACGGACTTCACGCCCGCTGCAAGTGGGCCGACCGGATCAGACGCTGAAGCTGCTGCCGCAGCCGCAGGTGGTCTTGGCGTTGGGATTGCGGATCACGAACTGGGCACCGGTCAGGCTCTCGGTGTAATCCACCTCGGCCCCCATCAGGTACTGCAGGCTGAGCGGATCGACCAGCAGGGTGACGCCTTCGGTCACCACCGCCAGATCGTCGTCGGCCCGATTCTCGTCGAACTCGAAACCGTACTGAAACCCGGAACAGCCACCGCCCTGAATGTACACGCGCAAGGCCAGCGCCTCGTTGCCTTCCTCGTGGATCAGTTCACGCACCTTGGCGGCTGCGGCCGGGGTGAACACCAGCGGAGTTTCCAGCGCCTGGTAGCCAGGGGCGGAAGGGGCGGTCGGCAGGGAGACAATCGTACTCATGGCGTCATGATGGGCGCATCTGCCGGCAAATCAAGTCGCCGTGCCCGAAGGCAGCGTTGCCGGCGCGGCCGGAACCACGCCGGTGCCGGCCGTTCCTGGCGCGGCCAGCGCCGCCAGCGGGAGGGATGCCGCGTGCACCAAACGGCCATTCAGCTGCGCGCCCGCGCTCATCTCGACCACGCTGTAATGCACGTTGCCCTGCACCCGCGCGTGCTCGGTCAATTCGATGCGTTCGCCGGCATGGATGTCGCCGACCACCTCGCCGTCGATCACCGCCACCGGCACGCGGATCTCGCCCTCGATGCGGCCCTTGCCCGCCAGCGTCAGCGTGGCCGGCTGGCCATCCTCGGCCAGCACGCGCCCGATGATGCAGCCCTCCACATAGAGCTTGCCCGAGAAACTCACGTCGCCGCGGATCACCGCGTGCGCGCCGACCAGGGTATCGAGCAGGCGGCCTTCGCGCCCGCCGGATTTGCTTCCGAACATCATCATTTGCCTCCGTTGTCGTCGATGCGGCTCTGGTCGCCCCGTGTCCACGGGAACGACTGGTCAACCGGGTCGCCGCCGCGCAGGCTCAACCTGACCCGCTGCGGCACGAACCCGGCAGGCAGGATCACGCTGCCTTCGAGTTGCTGGAAATAGCGGAACGAATACGCCTGCGCCGGGGCGCCCTGCTTCTGGTGCAATTCGTCCCAGCCGATACGCGCCAGCTTGCCGGCGCGCACGCCTTCGACCTCGAAACTCATCTGGCCCTTGCTGATGGCCCCGCGGTTGAGCGTCTGCGTCAGCACCGCGCGGTAATGCCAGCTGCCGCCGGCTTCCGGGGAAAACGCCACCGTGTGCACGCTCAGACCCTTGCGCTGGCTGGTCGAACCGACCAGCCGCTCGTAGAAGGCGACGTCGGCTCGCAGTCCGGCGATCTCCTCGTCGCGCTCGGCCAGCGAATTCTGGATCTCGACGTTGGCCGCGCGGCTGACCTGGTCCGAGCGTTCGAGCGTGGCCTGCCGCTGCCGCAAGTCGGCCACGCGCTCGCGCTCGTGCTTGAGCGCCTGCTCGCCGGCACGCGCCCGGGCCCGTGCCTCCGCCAGCCCCGGCGCCGCCTGCCGACTGGCCAGCCACCATGTCGCCAGCAGCGACAGGCCCCAGACCAGCACCACCAGCATCATCCACAGGCGCCCATGCCCCGGGCGGTGCGGCACGATCCGGTAATGCGACGCGGAGCGGCTCATGGCAGGGCGATTCCGGGGTTGGCCAGGGTCATCGGCGGATTTCAGGCGTGCACGGGGCTCCCGAGTGTAAGCCACGCCGATGACCCGCCCCGACCAGCGCGATACCGGGCGCTGGTGCACACTAACCTGCAACAAGCCTCGCCCTCCGACTGCCTCAAGGACTTCCGGAACACTCGCGATGAGCCAAGCGCATCTGTTCGTCATCGGTTTGCTGCTGGCATGGATGGCCGGCATCCGTGCCTACCTGACCGTTTTCGGCGTCGGCCTGGCCGGCCTGCTCGGCTGGGTGGACCTGCCGGCCGCACTGCAACCGACCCAGTCGTGGTGGGTGCTCGGCACCTGCGGCGCACTGGCTCTGACCGAATTCCTCGCCGACAAGATCCCCGGCGTCGACTCGGTGTGGGACCTGCTGCAGACACTGGCCCGTGTCCCCGCCGGCGCCTTCCTCGCCGCCGCCACCCTGTCGCCCGACGGCCAGCTCGGTGCCGGTGCGCTGGCGGCGGGAGCCGGCGTGGCACTGACCAGCCACGTGCTCAAATCGGGCACCCGCGCCCTGCTCAATACCTCGCCGGAACCGGCCAGCAACTGGCTGGCATCGACCACCGAGGACGTCGCGGTGACCGGCGGATTGGCCCTGCTGATCGCCCATCCCGTGCTCGCCGCCGTGTTCGTGTTCGGTCTCGGCCTCGTGGTGGCCGCCACGACATGGTGGTTGTGGCGCACCTTCGCACGCGGCGTGCGTCGCCTGATGGCACCGCCCGGCGCATAATCCGCGTATCACACGGGAAGCACAGATGACCGAATCGCCGGACGAAACCATGCCCCAGGCATCCCCCACCGACGAATCTGCGCCGTATCGCGTGCTGGTGGTCGAGGACGACCGATCGCAGGCCCTGTTTGCCCAGAGCGTGCTCAACGGGGCGGGCATCGAAGCGACCTTGCAGACCGAAGCAGCCGGCGTACTCGACGCGATCCGCGCCCACAAACCCGATCTGGTGCTGATGGACCTGCACATGCCCGAGATCGACGGCATGCGCCTGACCACGCTGATCCGCCAGCAACCCGGGCAACAGATGTTGCCGATCGTGTTCCTGACCGGCGACGCGGACCCGGAGCGCCAGTTCGAAGCGCTGGACATCGGCGCCGACGACGTCCTGACCAAACCGATCCGGCCACGTCACCTGATCGCCGCCATTTCCAACCGCATCCAGCGCGCCCGCGCCCAAGCGCAGGCATCCTCGCCGCGCCAAGCCGTGACGAGCCACCCGGACACCGGCCTGTTCATCCGCCCGCACCTGTTGCAGATGATCGGCGACGCATTGAAAGACAAGGCCCACGGCGGCGTGTTCTTCATCGAAATCGCCAGCGCGCTGGGCCTGCGCGAACGCTACGGCTACGCCGCGTTCGAGCGATTGATGACCGAAGCCGGGCGCCAGATCGCCAAGGCCGTCGCCCCGCACCCGGCCAGTCGCCTGAACGACAACAGCTTCCTCGTGCTGGCCCGCATCGACGACGAGGCCGCCTTGGCCGGGTTTGCCCGCGAGCTGCGCGAAAAACTGTCGCGCCACGTGTTCGTCGCGCGCGACGAGGAAACCGTGCAGTTGCGCAGTGCCGTCGGCTACGCCGCGCTTTCGCACGGCCTCGCCTCGGCGGAAGCCGTGCTCGAGGCGACCGAACGCGCCGCCCTGCAGGCCCGCCTGCAGCCGGCCGGCATTGCCGCCTACGACCCGCCCCGCGCCAACGAATCGGTGGAGAAGATTTCCTTCGTCGACGGCCAGATCGAGCTGGCTTACCAGCCCATCGTTTCGGTGGCCGGCGGCGACCAGGCGCAGTATCAGGTTCTGCTGCGCATGCGCCAGAGCGACGGCACGCTGCTCACTGCGGGCCAGGTGATCCCGGCTGCCGAAGCCGCCGGCCGCATCGCCGACCTGGACCAGCAGGTGATGGACCACGCGCTGACGATGCTCGGCCAGAAACTGGCCAACCAGCATTCGTTGCGCCTGTTCGTTTCGCAGTCGCCGCGCACGTTGTCCGGCGACGCCTATCCGGCCTGGGTACTGCAGTCGCTGCAGGATCGCGGCATCCCGGGCGAGTCGCTGGTGATCGACCTGCGCCTGGCGGATGCGGCGATCCACTCGGTGGCGATCGGCGCGTTCTGCGCCCGGCTCGCGCCGGCCGGCGTGCGCTTCTGCCTGAGCCAGTTCGAAGCCGGCGAAGACGGGCTGGCCCTGCTCGGCCAGTTGCCGCTGTCCTACGTGCGGCTCGCAGGCCGCTATGCCGGGGCCTATGCGCACAAGGGCCTGCGCGAGGACATGCTGGCCATCATCCAGAACGTCCACGGCCGCGGCATGCAGGTCATCGGCCAGCAGATCGAGGACCCGCAGGCGGCGGCCACGATGTGGATGGACGGCATCGACTTCATCCAGGGCAACCTGGTGCAGTCGGTGGGGCAGGACCTGCAGTTCGACTTCCACAACGCGGTGCTCTGATCCGTGGCGGCATCACCGCGGGCAAGCCTGATCGCCGGCATCGGCATCGCGGCCGCGGCGGTTGCCGCCATCGCGCTGCCGTTGCCGGCATTCAAGGTTCCGGGTCCATGGTGGCTGGTCGGATGGATGGCGGCCATTGCCGCGCTGGCGGCCGGCATCCTCGTGCTGGTCAGCCTGAACCGGCAGGCCCGCGACCTGGAAGCCTCCGAATCCCGCGCGGCACTTGCCGAAGCCGAACGCGACACGCTGCAACGCGACAGCCAGCGCCACGGCCAGCTCGAACGCGAACTGCTGCAGGCCAAGCAGGAAGCCGAAGCCGCCGTGCTTGCCAAGGGCGAGTTCCTCGCCACGATGAGCCACGAGATCCGCACGCCGCTCAACGGCATCATCCCGATGCTGGAAATGATCGGCGCTGGCCCGCTGGCGCCGGACCAACGCGAGATGCTGCAGACCGCCAGCCTTTCCTCGCAGCAATTGCTGCGCATCGTCGACGACATCCTCGACTATTCCCGGCTCGAGGCCAACCGGCTCGAACTGGAGACCACCAGCTTCAACCTGCGCGAATTGCTTGACAGCGTGATCCAGCTGATGGCCCAGCCGGCCCAGCGCAAGCACCTGAAGCTGGAGCTGCACATCGACCCCGCCGTGCGCCTGCCGGTGCGCGGCGACCCGCTGCGCCTGCGCCAGGTGATCGGCAACTTGGTCGGCAACGCGATCAAGTTCACCGAACAGGGCGGCGTAGTCGTCAACGTTTCCCGCCAAGGCGAAACTGCCAGCCGGCACAAGCTGCGCTTCGAGGTCATCGACACCGGCATCGGCCTATCGGCCGAGCAGCAATCGCGGCTGTTCAATTCCTTCACCCAGGCCGATGCCTCGACCACGCGGCTGTATGGCGGCACCGGGCTTGGGCTGGCCATCAGCAAGCGCATCGTGGAGTTGATGGAAGGGCGGATCGGCGTCGAGTCGGAACCGGGCCGCGGCTCGCGTTTCTGGTTCGAAATCCCGCTGTTGAAGATCGTCGGCGACCTGCGCCCCGGCAGCGACGACGCCCGGCCGCGCGTGCTGCTGGTATCCCCCGACGACACCCTGCGCCAGCGCGTGACCACGCAGATCACCAACCTCGATCTGGCGGTGACCGCCGTGGACACCACGCAGGAAGCACTCGACAAGCTGCGTGCCAGCGAGAGCCCGGACCATCCGGCCTACGTGGGCGTGGTCGCGGACATGGACAACCTCCGCCTGAGCGCACGCGCACTGCATCGCAGCGTGATGCGCATGCCCGCCGACGCGATGCCGCGGCTGATCTGGATGCACGGCGAAAGCGAGATTGCCGACGAACTGCGCGACCACGGCGGTTTCATTCCCAGACCCCCGCCGGATGCGGCACTGCGCATGGCACTGGTCGCGTCGATCCCCACACAGCGCACGGCATCCAGCGTGCCGCCGGTACGCGACATCATGAGGCCAGAGCACCCTGCTTCGATCGCCGCCACCCCGGCAATGCCGACCGTGCCGCTGCTGCAGATCGCCGGAAGCCGCCGCCTGCTGCTGGTCGAAGACAACCCGGTCAACCGACTGGTCGCGCAGAAAATGCTCGCTTCGCTCGGCCACGAATGCGACACCGCGGAAAATGGGCACATCGCCCTGGAACGGCTCTCCCGAGCGCCCTACGGGCTGGTGTTGATGGACTGCCAGATGCCGGTGATCGACGGCTACGAAGCCACGCGCAGCTGGCGCGAGCAGGAAACCGCACGCGGCGCCGCACGGCTGCCGATCATCGCGATGACGGCCAACGCCATGACCGGAGACAGGCAGCGCTGTCTCGATGCAGGCATGGACGATTACCTCGCCAAGCCTGTCGGCCGCGAACAACTGGATGCATGCCTGAAACACTGGCTGCCGGCCATGACCGACATCGCATCCGGCATGCCAGCAGCGCAAGCCGCCCCGTCTCTCGACGCCCGCGCCATGCAGCTTGCGGCACCGACCATCGACAACGCGAAGCCCGTCGCGCACGATCCACTGCGGCAAGCAGGCCCGCTCCCCGCCGCCTCGCTGCCGTCATCGACACCGCCCGGCAGTGATGCCCCCGCGCCCGTGCTGGACGAGAGCATCCTCGACGAGCTTGCCGAATTCGCCGGAGCCGAAATGCACCGGATCGTCCGCCTGTTCCTGGAAGACGCGCCATCCTTGCTGCGCATGCTCGAGCAGGCCGCCACGGAACCCGACCTGGCACAGATGCAGGAAGCCGCCCATACGCTGAAATCGTCCAGCGCCAACGTCGGTGCCCTGGCGCTGTCCGCGACCGCCAAACGGATCGAAATGTCTGCCCGCGTGCACAAGCTCGAGCGCCCCGCCGTGGCCGTCGCCTTGCTCATCGCCGAGCATGCGCGCGCGCGCGTCGCGCTGCTCGGCTACTTGTCCCGACACCCGGAGCCGGGCAGCGCGGATACCGCGCCCGGAACTCAGTCGTCGAGCTTGGTCAGCAGGTAATTGGGCTCGCCGATGCGGCCTATCAGGTCCAGCTGGGTTTCCAGCCAGTCCACATGCCCCTCTTCCGATTCGAGGATGTCGGCCATCAACTCGCGGCTGACGTAATCGCCCGTGGCCTCGGCATGCGCGATGCCTTCGCGCAGCACCGGCAAGGCATCCATCTCCAGCGCGAGGTCGCACTCGAGCAGCTCGCGTGGATTCTCGCCGATGCGCAGCTTGCCCAGCGCCTGGAAATTGGGCAACCCTTCGAGGAACAGGATGCGGTCGGCAAGCCGGTCCGCATGCTTCATCTCGTCGATGGATTCCTTGTATTCATGGCCGGCAAGCTCATTCAACCCCCAGTTCTTCAGCATCTTGGCGTGCAGGAAGTACTGGTTGATCGCGGTCAGTTCGTTGAACAGAACCTTGTTGAGGAATCCGATGGTCTTCGCATCGCCCTTCATCGGCGTGGCTCCCGCTTCAAGTCGGGCCACTCTAGCCGAATCGCAGGCCACGTCGGGAAATGCGAATTAAGCCCATGCGCGGCCACGCCGCGCCGGGTCAGGCCGCCGTTGCCAGATTCAGCAGCGGCAACGGCAAGGCACGCGCGCCCTTGGCCTCGGCCAGCATTTTTTCCGCCGTTTCCAGACAGCCGCCGCAATTGCCGCCGCACCCGGTCCGCATGATGAGCTCGGACACGGTATCGCAGCCTGCCTCGGCCGCGGCCCGGATCTGGCTGTCGGTGACTCCGTTGCAGATGCAGACGTACATGGCGTTCGGTTGGACCAGCGTGCATGGCAGGTTTGCCATGTTCGCCAGTTGAACACAAACGAGAATTATTGTCAATTACCCGTCTTGCGCGGATGCCAGGTCCGTCCGCGAGGAGGTCGGCGCGGCCGCTCTTCCCCCACGCTGCTCCCCGGCATCCATGCCTGCTGCGCACTTGCCGGCATCGTCGGGATCCGGCTGGCCACGGCCGCCTGCGCATAGGGGGCGAGGTGGCGCAAGGCACGCGCGTACACGCCGCGCTTGAATATCACGACATGCTCGACCGGGTACCAGAAATCGACCCAGCACCAATGGTCGAATTCGGGCTCATCCGTTGCATCAAGCTGCACCGAAGCCTCGTCCCCCACCAGGCGGAGCAGGAACCAGACCTGCTTCTGGCCGATGCATATCTGCCGTTCGTTGCGACGGATGGCCCTGCTCGGAAGCCGATAGCGCAGCCAGCCAGGCGTCGACCCGAGCACTTCCACATGCTCGGGCAACAACCCGGTTTCCTCTTGCAACTCACGGTACATGGCCTCGAGCGGCGTCTCGTCCGTGTTCATGCCACCTTGCGGGAACTGCCATCCGTCCCTGCGCACGCGACGTGCCCAGAACAAGCGGCCATCCTCGCGCATGAGCACGATGCCGACGTTGGGCCTGTAACCGTCCGGATCGATCACGATGCGGACCCTCGAAAATTTCTACTGGTTCCGACTCTGCCATGTCGCCCTTTCGGCCACAAGCAGGATGTGGCGTGCAATTGACACCTGCATACCGGCCTTGGATAATTGATGGTTCCCAAGGCTACGTAGCTCAGCCGGTTAGAGCACAGCACTCATAATGCTGGGGTCGGTGGTTCGAGTCCACCCGTAGCCACCATTTGCAGGTCCGACAAGGACC
>Ga0194138_10000521_pt1 | contig 18143 bp, 16 predicted proteins | sample TARM_MetaG_T2_14_FD_134022 | JGI IMG/M metagenome (GOLD analysis project Ga0194138, IMG submission 134022) | Freshwater microbial communities from Pennsylvania, USA, analyzing microbe dynamics in response to fracking - TARM_MetaG_T2_14 (version 2) | ecosystem: Environmental > Aquatic >...
CGGTGTCCGCCACTTTCATACTTCATCAACGAGTAGGCTTCGTGACCTTTTACCATAAATACCACTTCTTTATAACCGCCGGTTTCCGAATCACTGATATTCAGAATCTCCACTTTCCAGCCTTGACGCTCGGCAAATCGGGAGTACATTCGAAATAAATCCCCCGCAAAAATCGCGGCTTCATCCCCGCCGGCACCGGCACGTACTTCCACAATAACGTTTTTATCATCATTGGGATCCTTGGGAATCAGCATCATCTTCAGCTCTTCTTCCAAGGCTTCCTTTTTTTCTTCCAGCTCTTTAATTTCGTCCTTGGCCATTTCCTTTAATTCTTCGTCGGCTCCCCGATCCTGAATGATTTCCTTGGCCTCATCATAGTCTTCCTTTACGGAATTATATTCTTTATACTTGGTAATAATCGGCTCCAGGCTTGCATGTTCCTTTACCAGTTTTCGCCATCGATTTTGATCGTTAACCACCTCGGGATCACTGATTATTTGGCCTAAATCCTCATATTTTTGTTTCACCGAATCCAATTTATCCAGCATTCTACTTACACCTCATCCTTAAATTTGGCTTTTCCAAAAAAGCCTATATATTCACTATCCTTTATTATATCATATTAGCGCTTTCCAATCACTACCCGATCCCGATTTTCTAGATCCTTTAGGATTTGAACCCCCTTAAAGCCTGCCTGCTGAACAATTCTTCTGACTCCATCTCCTTGGTCGTAACCGATTTCGAAGATCAGCACTCCGTTTTTTTTCAAATAAAAAGGGGCCTGACCGGCGATCTCCCGGTAATAATAAAGCCCCTGTTCCCGAGCAAACAGTGCCTCCTCCGGCTCATAGTCCTTCACTTCCCGGTCTAAATCCTCTTTTACATCGAAGGAGATATAAGGGGGATTGGAAATGATCAGATCAAAAGCCGAATCAGGGGTTTCAAAAACTCGACCCGAGTCTTCAAAGTTTTTGTCCGAAGCTTTAAAGTTTTTATCCGCAGCTCCGACACGGTTCAGGGGTTCAAATAAACTTCCCTGTAAAAGTTCCAGTCGATGATCTACACCATGGTTTTTCGCATTGATTTCCGTAACCTTCAGCGGGATCGTCGAAATATCAGTACCAACCATATAAAGATTTTTTACATAGTATAGTAGACTTACGGCAATAGCACCACTACCGACACCGATATCCAGGGCCCGCAGTTCTTCTCTTTGAGAGGCATTTTCCTCGGCGGCTTCGGTTCCAGGAGTTTTGTCCATCGCTTTAAAGCCTCTTTTCTTTCCGATTTCCTTTAGGGTCTTAATTGCCGCTTCCACCACAACTTCCGTGTCACCCCTCGGGATCAGAACCCCTTTTTCCACATGGAAATTAAGCCCCATAAATTCTTTTTTCCCGGTGATATAATGAAGAGGCTCCTCGGCCTGTCGACGGCGAATCCAATCCTGATAGGCTTTAAGCTGCGTCGGTTCCACCACACGTTCGGGGTACACATGAAGCACCAGGCGCTCCACATCCAATACTTCCATCAAAAGCACCTCGGCGTCCAGATCCGGGGATCGAAGATTTGTTTCTCTTAATTCACTTTTCCCCCACTTTAGCAGTTGGCCGATGCTTTGATTTTCCATAAAAACCCCTCTTTCTTCAGACCAAATATCATCGCTAATCTCTTTCTTTTGCTGACATTTCCTGCCGACAATTTCGCAGACGATTTTAGCGGTAAACTTTTTTTGCAAAACCCAGTAATATCATTAATAACATAAGTCCTTATTTCCCTTCAAGTAATCTTTAGTCTAATCCGGCAGTACCTCATGGCATTTTCGGCACCGGGCTTCGTAGCTTTCCTTGGCTCCCACAAGCACTACGGGATCCGACGCTTTGGCCGGACGGCCGTTGACGATTCGCTGGGTTCTGGTGGCCGGTCGCTTGCATTTCATACAAACCGCTGTCAGCTTGGAAACATGTTCCGCCACCGCCATAATCTCCGGTACGATATGAAAAGGCTTTCCTTTAAAGTCCATATCCAGTCCCGACACGATCACCCGTTTTCCCCCGTCGGCGATTTCCTGGCAAAACTCCACCACTTCCTTTGGAAAAAACTGCACTTCATCAATGGACATTACGTCAAATTTTTCCCGATTCACAATCGCTCTCATCTCTTCAATGGTATCCACCACGTAGCAGTCCGCTTCCTTCCCGTTATGAGAAACAATGCAGCCGGCGTTGTATCGATTGTCGATTTTCGGCTTGAAAGAGATCACGTTTAACTCTGCGATCTTTGCCCGGTTAATCCGTCGAATCAGTTCCTCGGTTTTTCCTGCATACATGGGTCCTACGATCACTTCAATACTTGCACTGTTAGCATATTCCATTACATCCACCATGTGTTTTTTCCCCCTGAATTATGTATTTAAGTAGCAAAAAATCAAGGCTAGAAGTTCTCTCCAACCTTGATTTATATTTGAGTTTCAATTTTGTCTCTATGCTTCTTCTGTTTCTTCTTCTTTTTTCTCTTCGGTCTGAACACCGAATTTTTTGTTGAATTTCTCTACCCGTCCACCTTTTTCTAAGGACTTTTGCTTTCCTGTATAGAATGGGTGACAAGCTGAACAGATCTCAACTTTGATTTCCTCTTTAGTTGATTTGGTTGTGAATTTGTTTCCGCAAGCACAGGTTACTTCTACCTCATCGTACTTTGGATGTAGTTCTTTTTTCATATATTTCACCTCTTTCTACTTATTCGAATATTGTTTTAAAGTATTATAAAAATACTCAATTACACATACTCCTGAGATTAACTACTACATTATAGCATAATCTTCGGAGATATGGCAAGGATTAGATTCCAATATTTTTTGCCTGAAACCTCGACTCTTTTTCCAAATAACCGGTTATTATTACCTACTGAAGTTTCTTTCGGATCACTTGAACAAACTCCCGATTATTTTTGGTTTTCATCAAGGTACTGATGATTTTTTCCGTAGTCTCCTGGACACTGTTATTGCTCATGGCCCGTCGGATAGTAAACATGGCTTCCAATTCTTCGGGGGTAAGGAGTAAATCTTCCCGCCGGGTGCCTGACCGGTTGATATCCACCGCAGGGAATACCCGCTTTTCCGAAAGTTTTCGATCAAGATGCAGTTCCATATTTCCCGTACCCTTAAATTCTTCAAAGATTACGTCGTCCATTCGACTTCCCGTTTCCACTAAGGCGGTTCCGATGATCGTTAGGGATCCCCCTTCTTCTAGGTTTCTTGCGGCACCGAAAAACTTTTTGGGCATATGCAGGGCTCCGGGATCCAGACCTCCCGATAACGTCCGTCCCGTTGGAGGAATCGTTAAGTTATAGGCCCGAGCCAGTCGGGTAATACTGTCCATTAAAATGACCACGTCTTTTTTCTGTTCCACCAGGCGCTGGGCACGGTTTAAAACCATTTCCGCCACTTTGATATGATGACTGGGCAGTTCGTCAAAGGTGGAGAACACCACTTCTCCGTCAATGGAGCGTTTCATGTCCGTAACCTCTTCGGGACGTTCATCAATTAACAGTACGATGATTTCGCTTTCCGGGTAGTTCATCGCCACACTTTTGGCAATCTGCTTTAACAGTATGGTTTTTCCGGCCTTTGGCGGCGCTACGATCATGCCCCGCTGCCCTTTTCCGATGGGGGCGATCAAGTCGATTAATCTCGTGGCCAGTTGATTGCTGGCAAGCTCTAAGTTGATTCGTTTGTTGGGATAAATCGGGGTTAACTGATCAAAATCCCACCGTTGATTGGCAATTTCCGGATCCAGATCGTTGATTTTTTTCACATATAATAAGGCGTTATATTTCTCTCCGCTCTTGGCTTTTCGGGTGATTCCCGTGATTTTATCCCCGGTACGCATTTTAAAGCGTCGGATCTGGGATGGGGAAATGTAAATATCATCATCGCTGGAGAGATAATTTTTCATTCTCAAAAAACCGTAGCCGTCCATATGAATGTCTAGGATTCCGTTGGCAATATTTACTTCTTTATCCTGGGAAATTTCGCTTTGCAAATGAGAGGGGAGCCCTTCTTTTCGAGAGGTATTCTGTTGTCCGGTTTCTTTGGGTTTCTCGGACAGGTTTTTCTCAGTAGAATCTTTCTGTGTAGGTTCTTTCTTCATATGATCTTTGTCTATATTCTCTTTAACGGCTGCATTCCTTGCATTGATTGCTTCAATCGATTGGTCCGTCGTAGAAGGTTTCGAGCTCGTATCCAAGGGCTTTCCTTGAATGAGATCGACTAATTCCTGCTTCTTATACTTATAATAATTCTTGATTCCCAAGGTCTTGGCAATCTCTTTTAAATCCGTCAGCTTCTTTTTTTCCAACTCTTTTACGTCCAATAGTTTCCCGCTGTCAAACATGTTTTGGCAACGGATTTCACCTCCTTTAGGCTTGGATAAAGCAATAGAGGGAATTGCTCCCTCTATTGCTGATTTATTTTAGGTTTTATTCTTGCTTCCAAATATTATATCGGTTACTTTTTACAATTTCTTAACAGTTTTTATCAGTTTGTATATATTTTCTTGCTTTTATATAAGCGATCCTCATTACTACAGGCTAATCATTCTACATTCCTTGCGTCTTAATTTCTAGAAATTCTACTCAAATTATTTATTATTATCTAGTTTTTTTACTTAAAATGCATATTACTTTCTACTTAAAAAAGCTCGATTTCTCTGCTTAAATTGCATATTTTCTCTACTTAAATATGCTCGATTTTTTAATAAGCATAGTCCGGCTTCGTTCGAAGCTTATGGGTGGCTTCCACGAACCGAATGGTTCCGGTTTCCGATCGCATAACGATGGAGTGGGTTTTTGCCGTGTCGTCTCCGGTGTAAACCACGCCTTTTAGCATGTCCCCATGGGTGATTCCCGTTGCCACAAAATAGGCTTCGTTTCCTTTTACCAAATCATCCATATACAGTACCTGTTCCGTATCGAGACCTAACGCGTCGCACTGTTGTTTTTGTTCATCCGTGGAGCAAATCAGTTTTCCTTGGATTTCTCCCCCCATACACTTCATAGCGGCGGCGGTAATTACTCCTTCCGGAGCACCTCCAACCCCCATTAGTATGTCCACTCCCGTACCTTCAATTGCGGTGGCTAAGGCACTGGCAATGTCACCATCGGAAAAGAGTTTGATTCGGGCACCGGCATCGATACACCGTTGAATAAGCTCTTTGTGTCTGGGTCGATCAATTATGGTTACGGTTAAATCCGTTATGCTTTTATTTAAAGCTTTGGCCACATTTTGCAGATTTTTCTCCACGGGCCAGTTGATATCGATTTTTCCCCGGGCTTTGGGTCCTACGGCAATTTTATCCATATAATAGGAAGGAGCATTCAGTAAACATCCCTTTGGGGCCATGGCAATAACTGCAATCGCATTGGGTGTTCCGTTGGCAACCGAGGTAGTTCCCTCTACAGGATCCACAGCGATATCCACTTCCAAATCCTCTTCGTCCCAGGCTCCGACTTTTTCTCCGATGTAAAGCATCGGGGCTTCGTCCTTTTCCCCTTCACCGATAATTACCGTCCCTTTAATATCAATGGTGTCAAACATTTTTCGCATACCGTCCACCCCGGCCTGATCCGCGGCTTCCTTGTCTCTTCGTCCCATCCATCGGGAGGCCCCTAAGGCGGCGCCCTCCGTTACTCTTACGAGATTGATTGCTAAATTACGATCCATCTAAAACACTCCTTTGGTTTGGTAGATTCCCCAGTTTCTTTTATTCTTCTGTATATAAAACCATGTAGATTTTCGGGTACTTTCTTTCCTCATTATAGCCCTTTTTTCGTTGAAAATCAAGGAATATGTTAGCCGAATACCCAATGTAACATACTATATGGAGAATGGATGCGAAATGGTGCGAAAAGTTGCTGCAATTGATATATCCGCTTATTTGAATAAAAAAATACAGAGAGGCATAACACCCCTCTGCATCTGTATCCATGGGAATCCATAAGATTATCCATCACATCTGTTTTTTAAAACGTGTTGTTCCAATCAGCCAAGAATTTTTCAATTCCGATATCCGTTAAAGGATGGTCCGTCATCATTTTCAGCACTTTAAAAGGCACGGTGGCTACATGGGATCCGGCTAAAGCGGCTTCCGTAACATGCAGGGGATGACGGATACTGGCTGCAATGGTTTGAGCATCGTAACCGTGAATATTGAAGATGGTGATGATCTCTTCAATCAGATTCATTCCCGTGCTTCCGATATCATCCACTCTTCCCAGGAAAGGACTTACATAGGTAGCACCGGCTTTAGCAGCCAAAAGCGCCTGATTCGCAGAAAAGATCAGGGTAACGTTAACCTTGATGCCTTTTTCCGAGAACATCTTCGTAGCTTTGAGACCTTCCTTGGTCATCGGTACCTTTATGATGATATTTTCATGAATCTTTGCCAGTTCTTCTCCTTCTTCCACCATTTTATCCGCGTCCAGGGCAATGACCTCGGCGCTGATGGGACCGTCTACGATTTCTACGATCTCTTTGATGACCTCCTGAAAATCCCGGCCTTCCTTGGCAATCAGGGATGGGTTTGTGGTCACCCCGTCTAAAATTCCCCAACTGGCGGCTTCCTTAATTTCGTCGATGTTTGCGGTATCAATAAATAGTTTCATGGTTTTCCTCCTTATTTTTTCTCTACTACTATTTATACCCCTTCCCCATAAAATCATTCGCAAAATCACAAAGTTCTATTCAATAACTTCTGTTCAATAAGTTCTGTTCAATGCGCTATATTCAACGAGTTATACTCAACGCGTTATTATTACCCCGTTTCATATTTTCGCTTTTATTTTCGAGTAGTGGCTTTTTCAAGCGACTATTTCAGCCCGCTTTATCAAACGACAGCTTCATCCCGAATTTTCAACCGACTACTTCAGCCCTAAGATTTCCCGGGCTTCATTTGGGGTGGCGACTTCCCGTCCCAGCTCCTTGGCAATTCTTACGATTCTTTCCACAAGCTCTGCATTGGATTTGGCCAAAACCCCTTTTTCATAATATACATTGTCTTCAAAGCCTACCCGTACGTGGCCTCCAAGGATGATTGCCAGGGTTGCCAGGGGCAGTTCGTGCCGTCCGATTCCCGCAACGGTCCAGGTGGATCCTTCCGGAATTTTATCCACCATAAAGAGTAGATCCTCGGGATTACCCGGAGCGGCGCCGGGGACCCCTAACACAAAATCAAAATGCAGCGGTGTATTCAGCAGTCCTTTTTTTACCAGTTTTTTCGCATTTTCGATCATGCCCCGCTCGAAGATTTCCAGTTCCGGCTTTACTCCAAGCTCCTGCATTCTTTTTGCGAACTTTTCCATATATTCCTCCGTGTTCATAAAAACGTCGGGACCGAAATTTGTGGTTCCACAGCTAAGGGTGGCCATTTCCGGTTTTAACTCCACGGGTTGTAATCGCTCCTCGGGGCTGTGCCAAACAGCGCCCCCGGTAGAGGGTTGAAAAATCACATCGCATTTTTTCTCCAAATGCTCTTTGATCCTGCCGTAAGTGTCTTTGTCCTGGGTCGGAGCTCCGTCAGCTTCCCGGGCATGAACGTGAACGATGGACGCTCCGCTTTTATAGCACTGATATGCATCTTCTGCAATTTCTTCCGGCGTAATGGCCAGGGCCGGTTGAATATCCTTTGTGACCTCCGCCCCGGTAATGGCCGCTGTGATTATTAGTTTTTCCATATTGATCGACCTCCTCTATTGAATACTCGAAATTTGATACCGCTAAAACGGTACTTTACGCTTTGGCTACTATCTTTGGTTATATTGGCAGCGGCTAATCCACGGATTATTCTTGTTGCGGCTGCTCTTTGGCATTTTATTACTGTAGCCAATCCTCTGCATTTTCTCGCTACAGCTAATCCACAACTAAGCCTACTTAGCCTGCTTCGTCTACTTTCTTTGCTTATCCTTCGGTACCACGCAGGTTCCCGTCGCTTCGCACACAATTTCCGGAGTTTCCAACACGTCACAGGCGGAATCATTAAGATCCGGTCTTGGTCGAATGACTTTTCTTGCGGTGAATTTCATCTTCCTGGAACTGTTTCCGGTGTGAATGATTTCTCCTTCCGCTTCAATATAATCCCCTGCATAAACCGGTGCTTTAAATTCCACACTTTCATAGGCCACAAACAAACCCTCATCCCCGTCATTTCGAATCAGCAGCTCTGTGGCAACATCTCCGAAAAACTCCAGCATTTTGGCTCCGTCCACTAAATTCCCTCCATAATGAGCATCATTGGCTCCCATTCGAACGCGAATCATTGATTTCATTGTTAAAACCCCTTTCATTTCAAATTTTCTATCTGCTTTCATTATAGGGTATTTCAACGGGAAGTTCCAGCATTCCTTGGGAGTTTTTTGCACGCTGACCGGGATTTATCCCCTTGTTTTTATCCAATTATCGGAGGATTTTCCAGGTATCATCGTTATTTTGTTCACACAATTGAAAGTTCCCTTAAAATTTTGCAAGTATCTTTCAAATTTATTTCTGTTATTATCCTTATATTATCTACATTTCGAATATATTTATTCATATTAATTATTTTATTTGTCATATTTAACCCCTAATGGCCTTGATTTTTAATGGTTTAAAGGGTATAATCATTACAATCAATTTAAATTTCTGATTTTTCGTATTATTTTACGATTTGAATTGAAATCATCAATTCGCAGATTAATTTTGTTGATGGTTAACTTTTCAGGAGGTGGTTACCCAAAAAATAGGTTCAAAATCTTCATCGTCTTCGGACGAAAATTTCGTATTTTATAAGGAGGGAAATATTTATGGAAAAGCAACGAGAAAATTGGGGCTCCCGTATAGGCTTTATATTAGCCGCAGCAGGATCTGCCGTAGGACTGGGAAACATTTGGCGTTTTCCGTACCTCACCGGTGAAAACGGTGGAAGTGCATTTATTCTTATTTACTTGGTATTCGTATTCTTAATTGGTCTTAGTGTAATGATTGCAGAGTTTTCTGTAGGTCGTAGTTCGGGACTGGCAGCAGTAGGAGCCATCAAGCACTATTCCGATCGATGGACTTTTGTGGGAATCATGGGAGTTTTAGCCGCATTCTTAATCATGGGATTCTATCCCGTAGTTGGTGGATGGGCTCTGGCCTACATTGTTGAATCCTTTACCGGTCTATTGTCAATGACTGCCGAAGAAATTGACGGAACCTTCGAGGCCTTTATTACAGGAACCTGGGAACCGGTTATCTGGATGCTTGTATTCTTAGGCATGAACATCTTAATCGTAGCAAAAGGAATCAAAGGCGGAATCGAAAAAGCAGCAAAGGTACTTATGCCTACGTTATTTATTCTATTAATTTTCATCGCTTTTAGAAGTTTAACCTTGGAAGGTGCAGGAGAAGGAATCGCATTCCTATTCCAACCGGACTTTTCAGAAGTTACCGGAGCAACTTTCTTAGCAGCTCTCGGACAAGCGTTCTTCTCTCTTAGTTTAGGAATGGGATGTATGATCACTTACGGATCTTACCTAAGTAAGAAAGAAACCCTTGCCAGTAATGCAGCAATCGTTACCGTGCTGGATGTTAGTGTTGCACTACTTGCAGGTCTAGCTATGTTCCCTGCACTATTTGCTTTCGGCATGGAGCCTGCTCAAGGACCCGGACTTGTATTCGTAGTTATTCCAATTGTATTCTCTCAAATGGGCGGACTCGGTACATTATTCGGAATCATCTTCTTTATCTCATTGGCCGTAGCGGCTCTTACTTCCTCTGTATCCTTGATGGAAGTTGTGGTTGCCTACTTAATCGACCAAAAAGATATGCCACGTAAGAAAGCGGTATATGGAACCGGTTTCGTAATGGCTATTACCGGAGTGTTAGCTTCATTATCCATGGGTGTATTCGGTCCACTACCGGTTCTTCAAGTTGGTTTCTTCGATCTGTTCGATATTCTTTCCGACAAAGTATTCCTTGGTCTTGGCGGTATGTTCATTGCCATCTTTACCGGTTGGATTGTTGATAAAGAAATCCTTCGAAAAGAACTTACCAATGACGGAACATCAGAATTCAAGTTGTTTGAAGCTTGGCACTTTATGATCAAGTGGGTTATTCCACCGGCAGTAGCGCTTGTTGCTGTAGCAGGTATGTTTAAGTTCGATGAGCCTGAATATTTTGGGCTTTTCGGTTCAAATTTCCCGGTTTTAATATTCGGAATACTCATTGTAGTAGTCTTGGCACTTTTCTCTCGAAAGCTGGACTAAACAAAATAGTTAAAAAGCAGTGGCTCAAGGACTTCCTTGATTCCACTGCTTTTTTTATGGTATTGCAGAGTAGTATTGCAAAGCAAAAGTGTACCAGAGGGTCGGACCCCCTGATACACTTTTTAGAGTTTTTTTGATAAAATAGAATATTTTAGACCACTTCTCCTCCCAAAGGCAATTCGTGTAACCTTCAGGATCAAAGGGTGACTAAACTAATATAACGCTTTCTTCCCTATACAGTTCCGGACATACCCAGGGTTTTTCTTTTTGCAATGAATAAGAAGCTGCATTCCACCATCTCGGCTATTACCATGGCGCTGGCCCCTACAATCGCAGGATTTTCCAGCCCCCATGAAGGTTCCAAGAATTACGGTTGCCACCAAGGTGAACAGGTTTACAATTTTTCCAATACTTACGAAAAATGTGCTTTGCCTCTTCATAAAAATTCCCCATAAATACTGACGAATCACAAAGAAGATCGGCAGCGCCGCCATCACTTTCAGTACATCAGCGGCCATAGTACTAACCACATCACTGGTTCCCATAATGTTGCTGAGAACATAGTATCCCAAAGGAGTAAATCCCAGAATCCCGATTACCAGAGAAAGACTTCCTCCAATCAGGGCCGCAAACCGCTTTACCGATTGATACCGCTCGGGATGATCCTTTTCCTTTAAAAAGTTAATAGGCACCTGGTGAAACATCATTAAGGGCGCCAGGGCTAACACCCCTACGGACCAACCGACGGCAAAGGCGGAAATGGCAATTTCCGGTGCCACGGTTCGGGCAAGCCCTGCATTAATAATCGGCCTTGCGGCGGTTCGTAGCGCTGCGGTTAACAGTAGCGGAACAAAGAACATCATGATTAAACGATTGTTCATCTCTTTTCGACCTTCTTCAAGATCTCCGTTTTTAATACTTTGCCGCTCAATGGCCCCCGGGATATCCGGTTGGCTACGACGCATAATTATGGTTACGGTGCTGGCCTCAATAAACAGGGCGATGGCAAAAATCCCCGGAGCATATAAGGACCCCGGCAAAAATGTGAAAAAGTCCGCCAACAGTACCATGATTCCTACAAAAATTACCCGCATAAAGGTTCCGATGGTAACGATGGGTGTCATCCTGAGTTTTATCGCCACCCCTTGGTGAAAGTCCCGTATCGAGACAAACAAAGGGAAAAACACGAGAATCTTAAGCATGGTTTCCGCTTCATCCAGTACCTGCCCCTTTACACCGATTAAGGTGCTCATAATCCACCGGGACAGCCCGGTAAAGGCAAAGAGAAAAAACATCCCCACGATTAAGAATCCCATCAATGCCACAAATCGTCGTACTTTATAATAGCTTTTCGCATCCGTTGTTAAAGAAGTTACCGTATGTTTGATCATGGATACGGGATTTTGAATCATCTGTAAAATACTTTTGGTTACGGCAAAGGCGGAAATCATCACCTCGGGATTGGGAAAACGGGCCAAAGCCGCATTAAACAGGGAGTGGGTCAGGGCGATCATCGCCTGGGTGGCTCCCAGGGGCAGGAAAAACTTCAGCTGCTCTATTATGGGAATTTCATTTTCCTCCCTGATCCGGGCTTTACTTCTGGCTTCCTCCCGTCGAACCGATATATTATCGATAGTATCAACATCCTTTCCGTCGTTGATCCTGTTAATGGTCTTAAAATAATACTTCGCCAATCTAAATAGTTCCTAAAATGATTATACCACAAAGTCTTTCGCCTTACAAAGTATTTTCAAAAAAAGAGACAAAAAAAGACAAGGGTACGTTTTGATTGTCTCCCCTTGCCTGGTCAAACCTTGTCTCCTTGTCATGTACCCCTTGTCTCCTTTTTAGGAGAAGCTTCCGTAGCGATTTCTACGGTCCATATACAGGTCTACGAAAACCATTGTACCGATCACGGAGAGTAGGGTTAACAAAAGTGCGCTGATCACCCAGCCGATCGCCCCGAAGGTATCGATAATCCACTGATAGAGGAATGACAGTTCCGCCGAACTTGCCAGACCTACTTCCTGTCCGTCACCGACGATCCCCGAAGGATTTAGTATGTCCCCGGTGGTCACCAGATTTACAAATATATTCAGCCCCAGAACCACCCAGAAATTAGCTTTTATAAAAGATATGCTGTCTCCATAAGCACTGGCTACATCAATGTCATCCACCACCAGGATCGTATCCCAGAGGCTGATAAAGATTATCGCCACAACCAGAAGGATTAACGCAATAATAATCAGAGGGAAACTCCCGATTCTTGCTAAAATATACACCAGAGGGGTAAACACCAGAAGAACACAAACGATCAAAAACACACTGCCTCCAAAGATTTTAAGACCGAAAAGCCTCATGCCTTCAAAATAATCTGCAACCTCCACCGGTTCCTCTTCATCGGGATCGTAGACTTTTTTCGCCATATAAATTTTCCCTGCCAGCATAAAAGATGCAACGCCCCCTAAGATCAGTCCCAGTAAAATCACTGAAAACAGTCCTGTCCGCGGGCCTCCCATGGCTCCGCCGAAGGTCATGATTACGATCCCTCCCGTTAGTAAGACCTCCATCAAACCGGCAAATAATAATGTCCGATTTTCTAATAACATTTTAAAGCTATCCCCTATGTACTGAAATAATCCTTTTCTCATGTCAAATCCCTCCTGTGAAATTTTAGATTGACTAAACATACTACAGTCTAATTATTCTTCATATATTGTAACATAATTTTCTGTTTATTGGTAATTTTCTTCCAAGCTTGTGCGGTGCTTATTTTTACTGCTAAGCTTTCCCTCGCGTGGGCGTTCCAGGCGGCTTTCTGCGCGACACTTCCGCGCAGTACTCTATGCGGCAGCTTATGCAGCAATTTGTACCGCAATTTGTGCGGCAATTTGTACCGCAATTTGTGCAGCAATCTGTACCGCAATCTGCGTAGCAATCTGCCCGGCAATATGCGCGGAAATCTGTACCGCAATCTGTGCAGTATTCTGTACCCCGATCTGCGCAGCAATGTGCGCGGCAATCTGTACCGCAATCTGCGCAGCAATCCCTGTAGCAATTTGTACGGTATTCTGTACTCCATTTTTATAACTCTGCTCGACTGCGCAATTTTACTATTCCTTTCATAATTATGCGCTTTTTTGCCATTTAGTTTCGGATTTTTAGCATTCTAGTGCATATTTCCCGGTTTTTTCCGTTTTTTTTTTGCATTCCTGTGCTTATTTCCCGTTTTTTTGCCGATATATATAATAAGGCATAACGAAAAAACCGAAAGGAGGTTTGACCGATGAAAATTAATCCCGGAAATTCCGTGGAGAATCTTTACCCTGCAAACAAAAATGCCAAGGAAAAGCTTTCTCCCGATCATCCCAAGGAAGTTGCAAAGAACAAGAATGCCAATGCCTCGGACAAAGGCAAGGGTGTTGGTCAAGGAAATAAAAAGGACCCCGCCAAGGGCTACGAAGTAGACGGCAAGCGACTGGATTCTCTGTTAAAGGAGCAGTCGGTGATGGAAAATCAGTTTCGAAGAATGATTTTGGATCTTTTAGAGCGCCAGGGCTATTCCCTAAAATCCTTAGAAGGTATGAGCTCAGAGGAAATCCAAAACCTCGAGGTCCCCGTGGACGACGAGGCCCGTCAGGAGGCCAAGGACTTAATCGGTCCCGACGGCCCCTACGGCGTAGAGGCCACCAGTGACCGGATCATCGAGTTCGCCAAGGTTTTAGCGAACAAGGATCCATCTAGGCTTCCCATGCTTCGCGACGCCATCGAAAAAGGTTTCGATGCTGCGAAGAGCATGCTCGGCGGCACGCTGCCGGAAATCTCCATGGAAACCCACACAAGAACCATGGAGAAATTCGACGATTTAGAAGCCCAGCTTCAAGGAGAATAAAGCCGGAGGACAGCGGGACGGAGCTTTTGTCCTCTTCTGTCTACTTAGCGACAAAAGCACTCTTGAAGCGAATTGAAAGACGATTGTTACACACTCCGAATAACAAAAGGAATGCAGCGCCTATGCGCTACATTCCTTTTTCTCTTCTCTCCATTAAAAAGTTATACACGGTATCCGCAATCGCTTCCGCCCGCTGTTGTTGTACTTCGGGATCGATAATCTCCGTCAGGTCCTCCTCATTGGTCATAAAACCCACTTCAATGAGTACAGCGGGGTGTACACTTCGCCTCACTACATAATAGGGATCATCGATGGGTCCACGCATCCAAAGGCCGGTCTCAGCTAAAGCTTCAGCTAACTCTCCAGCCAGCACTTCGCTGAGAAGAGCTTCCTCAGACGGTTCCTCTTCAAAGGGCTCCAGAGAATCATTCGACGGGTCGGCATAAGCCTCTTCCCCTTCATCATCAAGATAGACATAATCCTTTCGCCCTTCCTGATTTCTTATTTCTCCGATCAAATCATAGACTTCTTCACGATCCTTATTACGCAAGTAAGCGTTTTCAAAGGAAATCAGCGGACGATAAGTACTGTAAAACACCGTAACGCCTCTCGCCTCCGTATGAATACTACCGTCGTGATGAATGCTGAGAAAAAAATCCGCCTCCATTTCATTGGCGGCTTCCACACGCTCTGAAAGACTCAAATCATAATCCTCAGAGTAGTGACGGGTAAATTTCAGGGTAACGCCTTTTGCTTCCAGCTCATTTGCAATTTTTTCCGTCAGTTGATTGTTTAAATCCTTCTCATCATAGCCAAAGGCCTGTCTTCCCCTTTCTTCGCCCCCATGGCCGGGATCCAAAATTACAACGAAGGGGTTCTCTTCCCGGTCCTCTTTCTCGACTTCCTCCGTTAACTTATCATCCTCTTCCTGAGAACCTTCACCATTGGTCGCAGAGGGTTCCGAATCTTCTTCCTGCCCCTGACATCCTGTGCCAAGCAATATAATCATCCCCAGGATCACAATCCAAGGAAGGGTTTTTCCCAATATCTTTTTCATCTTTTTTTCTCCATTCTTCTAGGTAAATCATTATAAAGGACAACGAACAAAGCGAAACATAGAGGACAGTGGGACGTATCTTTTGTCCTCCAACATCTATCGGCAAGCAGCACATCGCCACGGATTAACGATCCGCTCTCAGCTCACTTTCAACTACAATATCTCCTCATACTCTTATCGAAGCGCTTTATGAACTGCGCATCTGCCCAATCCCAGCACCTTCTCCATCTGCCTGATACTTGCTCCGGTTTCTTCTTTAACTCTTTTAATTATACCATTTCTATCCTTCAAAGAAAGTGTTAACAAATCATTGATTTGCATTTTATCTTCAATGTAGATTTTCAACTCTTTTTCGGTAATTCTTTTACTTTCCATATATTCCAAACATCGATCATCCACTGTCTCCTGATGAAATAGCCGGTATTCACTTTCGCTGGCAAATCTTTTCCACAAGGGATTCGAAAGCGGATTCCCATCGATGTGTTTTGGGTTTTTTCTAAGATATTCATTGTAACTGCTCCAAGGATAGTGCTCAAGGTAATCTACCAAGCCCGCTTTAACAGGATTTTGATGGATATAGCGAAAAACTGTATACAGGTACCCTTCGTCATTTACCGGCTCACTTTTAAACCGATTTTGAAACAAATGTCCCACCCGCTCATGGGTGAGATTATGATACATGGCATATCCAACGTTGATCCGCTTTATGGTATTTCCGATTTCTTCACTGCCCTCTTTTAACAGCAAGTGGACATGATTCTTCATCAAACAGTAGGCAAGAACTTTTGCACCGCTCTTTGCTTTTGCCCGTTGCAGGTGAAGGAAAAACTGTTGGTAATCTTGATTTTGCAGGAAGATGTGACGTTTGTCAATACCTCTGATCATAATATGGTAGATTCCGGTAGTGCTTTTTTCTCTTGCAGTTCTTGGCATGATTATCACCTCGGTAAATTTATTAGGAGATCAGGCTTTTACAGTCGATGTTGGCACTCCCCATCCAACAGTCTATGATGCGTTTTTCAGGAGGACAAAAGCTCCAATTTGCTGTACTTGTCAGTCCTTCTAGTCTCGCTGCCTGCTGCCTTTTCCTCTAACCGCAGGTCGGAGAGAGCGGCCTCAGTGAAGAGGACAAAAGCTACGTCCCCCTGTCCTGCTCGGCTTTTTCGCTAACCGCAGGCCGGAGAGAGCGGCCTTAGCGAGGAGGACAAAAGCTACGTCCCCCTGTCCTCCCTGTCCTGTTTTAATTATAAAACAGCCGAGGCTGGAAATGGTCGCTTCGGAAGCGACATTTCATAAAAAACACCCTAGAGAATTTCTTCTCTAGAGTGCGCTAATTGCTTAGATTAGTCTTCAAAGGTGCCTTTTACCAGAATTTCTTTATTTTCAATCATCACTCGGCCCATGGCGATTACGGTGTCAATTTCTAAGGATTCATCCTCCAAAATAACCAAATCGCCGTCATGGCCTTTTTTAATTTCACCTTTGCTTTTCAGTTTTAAGATTTTCGCAGGGTTAACTGTAATAACCGCCAATGCTGTTGCCAGTTCCAGTTCTTCATTTAGTACTGCATCCCGCACTTCGTCATAGAGGGAGGTTACTTTCCCGACTTGCAGCCCGATGTAATTTCCGTGCTCATCGAAATCCGGAAGACTTCCCTGACCGTCGGAGCTAAAGGTGATCTGTTCTAATTTGATGCCTGCTTTTAAGGCTCTTAGTAAGGCGGTGGAGCACTTCGGCTCCCCTTCCGCTAAAAACTTTTTGGTCGTGGAGGTGGTAAAATCCATTAACCCGCCTTTTTTTCCATAGGCCAGAGCTTTTTGGAACAGATCCTCATCCCGATTCATATGAGTGGGTAAAAACTGCGTCGGGGGAATTTCCGTATTGTCGATAATTTCCTCCAGATATTGCAGGGCTCTTTTTCCGCTACCGAGATGGATGTTAACAACACCGGCTTTTCCCGATAAGATTCCGCCCACACGGGCCTCCGCTGTTAGTCTTTCCAGTTCCGCTACCGTGGGTTGGGAGGACCTGTGATCCGATAGAGCAATTTCCCCTACGCCGATAATTTTATCGATCAGGATCAAATCCTCCTGGATGGATCCCGTGGTAGTTCGAACCGGTACCTGATAGGATCCGGTGTAGCAGTAAGCAGAAATCCCTTCCTCTTCAAGGCCTCTGGTCTTGGCAACCAGGGATTTCATATCCCGGGTAAACCCGTCGGTGCCAAGGCAACCTACCACTGTGGTTACCCCGCCTTTCGTGATATCCGTAAGCGTAATTTCCGGGGTGCGGGTTTTAAAGCCCCCTTCTCCGCCGCCGCCCAAGAGGTGTACGTGGGAGTCGATAAATCCCGGTACCACTTTTTTTCCTGAAGCATCGATCACTTTTGTCTCAAGCCCTTGGGGGATGGGAATGTTTTTTTCAATCATCGCGATTTTATTGCCCGCCAGTAAAATGTCCTGTTTTCCTAAATAATCCGGTCCGTATACTTCTCCGTTTTTAATGAGGGTTAGCATCTTCTCACTCCATTTCCTAGGTTCATTTCTACAGTGCTGATAAAAATATAAAAATTTTTCTAAACCCATACCATTTTATTGATTCGACTTTATCTGTATCAAAATTTGCGTCTGTTAAGCGTTACTCAAGCCTGCTAGATTACTATTAATACCCAGTTTTATATCATTTAATACCAAGTTTTTGATCCTTAATGGGAGGACAGGGGGACGTATCTTTTGTCCTCTTCGAAAGTTGAGAGGACAAAAGTCGAGTAGGCGGAACCTCACGGTTCCAACCCCTCTGTCGAGTAGCCAAGAGGAATTTCACCTCAAGGCTCTCACAGATCCGTACGTGAACCTCTCGGTTCATACGGCTCCTATCATTCACCCATATAAAGTTACCCATAGAGAACCCAGTGTGCAA
>Ga0194138_10000523_pt1 | contig 18137 bp, 15 predicted proteins | sample TARM_MetaG_T2_14_FD_134022 | JGI IMG/M metagenome (GOLD analysis project Ga0194138, IMG submission 134022) | Freshwater microbial communities from Pennsylvania, USA, analyzing microbe dynamics in response to fracking - TARM_MetaG_T2_14 (version 2) | ecosystem: Environmental > Aquatic >...
ATTAATTTCCAATTTTCTCACCCCCATGGGGGTGACCTTCAATCACTCATGAGCGATTGAAGAGTTAAGATCAAAACCAAGATCTTAACTATAAACTTATTATACGAGGAGGGTAATTATGAAGAAATTAAAGTTAACATTGCTTTTATCAGTTCTATTCATGCTTGTATTTGGATTAGCTGCTTGTGGTGGCGATGATGAACCAGCGGCAAGCGATGATAAGCCAGGTGAGGTAGAAACAGATGATGATAATGAAACTGCAGATGAGCCAGAAGATACAGAAGGCGACGAAGCAGAAGACGCTGGAGAAAAATATGAAGGCGTTGACCTTGGTGGACGCGTTATTAGAATCGCAAACCACTGGGATATGACACCAACAGGCGGTACTGAACTATCAGATCAGTTTGTTCAGAGACATGCAGATATTGAAGAAAAGTATAACATCACGATTGAATATGTTGAAGTAACATGGGATGAAAAAATACCAACACTAACGAACTCAATTCTTGCAAACGAACCATTTGCAGACTTAGTTAGTATTACAAGTGACCAGGCATCAGCATTGGTCCAAGAAGAGTATCTTATCCCAATTAATGATCTTACAGATATGAATACTATTAACTTGTCAGACACACTGATCGACATAGGAACAATTGGTGAAGACTTATACATGTTGACACAAGTTGTAAACCAAAGTGGTGGCTTGTTCTATAACAAAACAATGTTTGATCAGGCTGGTTTAGATGATCCATATGACCTATATCAAGCTGGAGAGTGGACTTGGGATGCAATGCTTGAGGCCGCGAAAGAATTAACGGCTGGAGAGCAGTATGGTTTAGGCTCAGACGGGCACGGTTTAGCTAGATGGCTTGTATTCTCGAATGAGGCAGATATTTTAAATATGGAAACTTTCGAGGTCGGCATTGACTCGCCAGAAGCTCTAGAAGCCTATGAGTTCTTCGCGTCACTTTACCATGAGCACAATGTTATTAAGCCAAATGATGGCGATAACTACGGAGATCCTAAGCGATTCTTTAACGAGGGTCTAGTAGGTATGGTAGATGGATATAGCTGGGAAATGGACGGCCGTTCGGATCTTCCATTTGAGTGGGGTTATGTTATGTATCCTAAGGGACCAAATGCAAGCGACCACATGGTTCCAGTGAGGGGTGTGGAAGGAATGGTAATTCCGGTAGGAGTAGAAGATCCAGAAATGGTCTTCCAAATTTGGGAAGATCTACAATCATGGGATATTGTTGAACAAGAGCGTAACGAGTGGTTCGAAATTATTTCACCAACAATGGAAACATATGACACTCTAGTTGCGATGCAAGACAGTATTCGTAAAAATTACTACACAGCATATGATTTAGAAGATGCTTTCTATGAAATGTATGATAACATCATCGCTGGAACTGAGTCACCTGCACAAGCAATAAGTAGAGTGAAGCCAGAAGCTCAAGCTCGAGTGGATGCATACTTAAACTAGTAAGCAGCTTTTAGAACATCAAATGATTATTTAAATGATGTTTTTATAAACTACTGAGACCCTTCTGAGAAGTAATTCAAATGAGGGGTCTCATAATTCTTATGACTTAACGCAGAAAACGAGTAGGAGGGGACCGGTTTAATGTTTCGACATAGCTTTATTAAGAAAGTGATATGTATTAGCTTAGCAGGACTCTTAATTGTAACAAATCTACTGCCGTTGTCTAATAATGATAAATCTTATGCAGAAAGCAGCTCAGACGGTGACGAAGTACTCAGCCAGTTTGACGATGATATTTTCTCTGCTCGCGATGATATCTACTCCAGTTATTTGGATGTCCATAAAGAATTTCCGCGTCCACAACAGGAAATTATGATCCAAGGAGAAGACTACACTAACACAATTGATATGAATGTAGAAGTAGTTGAAATTGAAGAAGGTCAAGCAGTTGAAACGGATGAAATTGGAACAATTGAATGGGAAGTAGATGTCCCTGAAGAAGGCTTGTATAACATAGGTATTCGATACTATCCTATCGAAGGAAAAAGCTCATCTATTGAGAGGAAAATTCTGCTAAATGGAGAACTTCCCTTCCAAGGAGCATCAACTTTAACATTTCCACGGATTTGGACAAATGAATTAGACGAAATTGAACGAGATAATCGTGGAAATGATTTAAGGCCAAAACAAATTGAAAGTCCAATGTGGTTTGAAACAGAATTTAAAGATGCCGAAGGATATTACACAGAACCATACTTATTCTATTTTGAAGAAGGAATTAATACGATTAGTTTTGTTTCTTCTAGGGAACCAATGTTGATCGATTATCTAAAAGTATTTCAAACTGAAGAAGTCCCAACGTATGAAGAAGTTAAACAACATTATGATGAAATGGGCTATCAAGAAGTAACTAATCAAGAAATTAAGGTGCAAGGAGAGTCTGCAACATTAAAATCAGACCCTACACTTTACGCTATTAGTGACCGTTCAAGTCCGGCAACGGAACCGTATGACGTTTCAAAGATACGGATGAATGGAATTGGTGGTTATAACTGGCGTTGGCCAGGTCAGTGGATTACATGGGATATTGATGTTCCAGAAGACGGTCTGTATAAAATAGCTATTAAAAACAGACAAAATACATTGCGTGGTGTTTATTCGACACGTAAGGTGATGATTAATGGAGAATTACCATTTAGTGAAATGGAGAATACTGAATTCTTCTATGACAACAACTGGCAAATGGAAGTTCTGGGTGGCGAAGAAGACCCTTACCTATTTTATTTAACAGAGGGAACTCATGAGTTGACGATGGAGGTAACACTTGGAAATCTAGCGCCTTTATTAAGGGCAGTAGAATCAAGTGTACTTGAATTAAACCGAATCTATCGTCAAATTTTAATGATTACTGGTCCGAATCCGGATCCATATCGTGATTATCTGTTAGATAGAAATATACCGGAAATGCTAGATGTATTTAGAAACCAAAGTAATAATTTAAGAGGAGTTGCGGATGAATTAGTAAGGTTAACAGGTGAAACGAGTGATCAAACGGAAATACTAAACACAATGGTAATTCAGTTAGAAGATTTCATCAAAAAGCCTGAGACAATTCAACGACGACTTGATCGCTATAAAATAAATGTTGGTTCACTAGGTACATGGATCTTAACAATTCGTGAACAACCACTAGAAATCGATTATTTAATGGTTGCATCCCCTGATGCAGATTTACCAAAAGCGGATGCATCTTTTGTAAGAAAGGTAGCTCATGAAATAGGAGCTTTCTTCTATTCGTTCTTCGAAGATTATGACAGTATCGGAGACGTTGCAGAAGATGGCGAAGAAGCTGTTACAGTTTGGATTGGAACGGGTCGGGACCAAGCTCAGGTGCTGAAGTCGATGATTGATGAGACTTTCACGCCGGAGACGGGGATTAATGTTAACTTACAACTTGTTCAAATGGCAAACTTATTACCAGCAACGCTAGCTAATCAAGGGCCCGACGTTGCAATGCAAGTTGGGAATGAAATCCCAGTTAACTATGCGATGCGGAATGCAGTTGTCGATTTAGCCCAATTCGCAGATTATGAGGAAATTGAGCCTAGGTTCAGAGATAGTGCAGTATTACCCTATCGATTTGATGGCGGGGTTTACGGTCTACCTGAGCAGCAGGTCTTTAGTATGCTTTTTTATCGAAAAGACATATTTGACGAGTTAGAGATTGAAGTACCACAAACATGGGATGAATTTTTAGATTTAATTCCTGATCTACAAAAAAATCACATGGAAATTGCGTTACCATTGCTTCAAAATCCACAAAATCCTGGTCAAGCGGCAAACTTAGTTCCTAACCAGACGTTTACGATGATGCTATATCAGGAAGATGGAGAACTTTATCAAAATGACGCTAAAGAAAGTGCCTTAGATTCTCCGATTGGACTAGAAGTTTTTGATAGATGGACGAGTTTATATACGAATTATAAACTACCATTACAATACGATTTTGCAAACCGATTCCGTACCGGAGAAATGCCGATCGGAATTGAAAACTACACATTCTATAATCATTTATCTGTATCTGCACCAGAAATTCGCGGGTTATGGGAATTCGTTCCTGTTCCAGGGACAGTACAACCAGACGGATCAATTCGTCGAGATGTTGGAAGTTCAGGATCAGCCGCAATTATTATGGAAAATTCTGAAAACAAAGATGCCAGCTGGGAATTTCTCAAATGGTGGACTAGTACAGACATTCAGATAAAATTTGGTCGTGAGATGGAAGGCTTAATGGGCGCTGCTGCTCGTTATCCAACAGCTAATATTGATGCATTAGCAGAATTACCATGGCCAATTGAAGACTATAAACGACTAGCTGAACAATGGGAATGGGTTGAAGGTGTACCACAAGTTCCAGGTGGATATTTCACTGGAAGACACCTAGACAATGCTTTCAGGGAAGTAGTAAATGAAGGCACAAACTCCCGTGAAGCAATGAATGATTACGTTATCTTTATCAATGATGAGATTCGATTAAAGCGCAGAGAATTTGGCTTGCCGATAGAATAGGAGGGGGCTAATATTTTAACAGATACGAATCAAGCTAACAGTACAAGCGATGAGGATGCGACAGCTAAAGTTGTTGCTTCTAAATCACCTAAGAGGCGAAGTAAGTTATGGAGAGACATAAAATTAAATAGACAATCGTATATTTTGATGGCTCCTTACTTTACTTTGTTTTTCCTTTTCACAATCTTACCTGTTGTGATTTCAATTATCTTCAGTTTCACATATTTCAATATGTTAGAATTCCCAACTTGGGCAGGCTGGGATAACTATGCAAGGTTGTTCTTAGAAGATGAGGTTTTCTTAATTTCTCTGAAAAACACATTGATTTTCTCTGTTATAACAGGTCCAATTAGCTATATTGCTAGTTTAGTATTTGCTTGGATCATAAATGAGTTTTCACCTAAGTTAAGAGCTTTTCTTACACTAATCTTTTTTGCTCCATCCATTTCAGGTAATATTTTCTTCATCTGGTTAATTATTTTCTCAGGTGATGCATATGGATATGTAAATGGATTCTTAATGAGAATTGGGCTTATCTTCGAACCGATTCAATGGTTACAAGATCCAACATACATGTTGGCGATTGTAATGCTTGTTCAACTATGGCTAAGCCTAGGTACAAGTTTCCTAGCCTTTATTGCCGGATTACAAAATGTTGACCCCACATTATATGAAGCTGGGGCAATTGACGGAATTCGAAACCGTTGGCAAGAACTCTGGTACATTACACTACCATCAATGCGTCCACAACTAATGTTTGGTGCAGTAATTCAAATTACAACAACATTTGCAGTTGCTGATGTTTCGATGGCTATAGCTGGATTTCCGAGTGTTCAGTATGCGGCGCATACCATTGTTACTCACTTAATCGATTACGGTACAATTAGATTTGAAATGGGTTATGCCTCAGCTATTGCAACAATATTGTTCTTGATCATGATGCTAACCAATTTACTTGTACAAAAGCTTCTTAGAAAGGTTGGTGAATAACCAATGGCCATGAAGTTACGATTTAAAGGTAAAATAAGAAAAAAAGTGAATCGATCATGGTATGGAACCTTGGCGTTATTTCTCTTTATTGGGTTAGTTGGAGCATTTATGGCACTACCATTAATTTATACAATTAATAATGCCTTCAAACCTTTGGATGAAATTTTCTTGTTTCCACCAAGATTCTTTGTCCGAAACCCAACGACTAATAACTTTGTTGACTTGGTGCATTTAATGGCTGATTCATGGGTTCCGTTTTCTCGTTACATTTTTAACACTTTCTTTATTACGATTGTGGGAACAGCAGGCCACATAATATTTTCAGCTGCTGCTGCTTATCCGTTAGCGAAACAAAAATTTCCTGGGAAGGCTATCCTCTTTAATATAGTTGTATTAGCTTTAATGTTCTCACCACACGTAACGGCGATTCCTAACTATATGACAATGTCAGTACTTGGGTGGGTAGATACGTATATGGCTATCATTGTCCCTGCGTTTGCATTTCCATTAGGATTGTACTTAATGAAACAATTTATGGAGCAAATCCCTGATAGTCTTTTAGAGTCAGCACGAATGGATGGCGCAAGTGAATACCGTATTTTCTGGAAAATTGTTATGCCATTAGTTAAGCCAGCTTGGTTAACGCTAATGATCCTCTTGTTCCAGCAATTGTGGGGGACTGATGGTGGACAATTTATTTACAGTGAAGAATTGAAAACAATGAACTATGCAATGGGTCAAATTATTCAAGGTGGAATAGCTCGAGCTGGAGCTGCAGCAGCTGTTGCATTCTTATTAATGTCAGTACCAATCACTGTGTTCTTGTTTTCACAAGCTAGCATTATTCAGACGATGGCAACTTCTGGAATGAAAGATTAGGGGGGAGACCAATGAAAATATTGACTAAAGTGTGCAGTATACTTCTGATGTTCTTCCTACTATTATTTACGATGGTAGAGCCGATGGATGTATCTGCTAGTGCAACATATCCAAGTTATAATTATTCTTTTTGGGAAGATACACAAGCATCACCAGCTCCTTATATGCCCACCGATATATTGGATGGTATTGAAGAGGATTACGGACGCTTGAGTTCCCCAGAGGATGTATTTGTAAGTAAAGATAATGAAGTTTATATACTAGATTCAGGAAACAATAGAATTATAGTAGTAGATGAAGATTTCGAATTTATTCAGTTGATCGAAGAGTTCCGTAATGGATCAGAAATGGATACATTCAATCGACCGGAAGGTATTTTTGTAACTGATGAAGGTCACATTTATGTGGCAGATACAAACAATCAACGAGTTGTACACCTTGATTCTGATGGAACATTGGTTAGAGAAATTGGAAGACCAGAATCAGATGTTATCCGAGCTGGATTTGAATATTATCCAAGAAAGATTGCAGTAGATAAAGCGGAGAGAATCTACGTTGTTGCTCGTGGTGTACATGATGGGATTATTGAATTTGACTCCGATGGTATTTTCAAAGGTTTCTACGGTGCGAATCGCGTTACATTTAATCCAATTGAATTTTTATGGAGAACTGTAGCCACGAGATCTCAGCGTGCTCAAATGGCACTATTTATTCCGATTGAATTTAACAACTTAGACATAGATGGAGATGGATTTGTTTATACGACTAACTCAGAGCGAGATACACGAACGCCAATACAGCGGTTAAATCCGACTGGTACTGATGTACTCAGGCGAGAAGGTTATCACACTATTACGGGTGACTTGGAATACGCTACTGTCGGTAACGTTGTAGGTTCCTCAACTTTTATTGATATTGATGTGAATGAGTACGGAATGTATAGTGCACTTGATATAAGAAGAGGACGTGTGTTCACATATGATGAAGATGGTAATCTACTTTACATCTTTGGTCAGCTAGGGGAACAAAGAGGAACATTTAGAACGCCGGCTGCCCTGGCACGGTTGAATGACGATATCCTTGTATTAGACAAAGGGTTCAATCGATTAACTCGATTTGAACCAACTGAATTTGGAAGTCTCGTCAATCTAGCTGTAATGGAGTATAACGAAGGTAATGATAAAGAATCAGCTGATTATTGGGGAGAAGTCTTAAAGTTAAACTCAAACTATGAAGTTGCTTATATTGGGATTGGAAAAGCTCATCTAATGGATGGACAGAGTGAAGAAGCACTGGAATTCTTTGAAAATGGATTCAGTCGACAGTATTACTCTAAAGCTTACCAACGCCACAGACGTGACGTCATGAGAGAGTATTTTGCGCCAGCGATGACTTCCATTGTTGTGCTTGTACTTGCATTTTTCGGCTTTAAAGTATATCGCAGATTTAAGCAGAGAGGTAAAGAAGGGGGAGAACGTTCTATTGAATAAAGAGCTGATTAAATATCCGTTATATGTCATTTTATATCCCTTCAAAGGATTCTGGGATGTGAAATATGAAGAAAAGGGCAAGTTAGGTATCGCCTTGCCTATTCTATTTATGCTAACTCTTGTCATGATTTTAAGACGTCAATTTGCAGCATTTATTGTTAATTTCTCCAACCCTAATGAACTAAATAGTTTGGATGAACTTCTGTTTATTGTATTACCCTTCTTTTTATTTTGTATTGCTAATTGGTCCATTACGACTTTAATGGATGGAGAGGGGAAATTCAAAGAAATAATCATTGTGACAGCCTATTCACTGGTGCCAATGGTACTTATCTATCCATTTACTATCGTGTTGAGCCACTTCATTACTGGAGATGAAGCTATATTTTACTTTTTACTTGATGGCATAGGATTGTTTTGGTTTATTTTCTTATTATTTATTGGGATAATGACCGTACACCAATATAGTGTGTCAAAGACAGTTGGTACCTTCTTTCTGACGATTGTGGTGATGGGAATTATTATCTTTCTCGGTTTGCTTAGCTTCAGTTTAATTCAGCAAATATATGCATTCGTTGAAACAATATTTAAAGAGCTAACGTATCGAGTATAAAGATGAAATGGGGGATTAACATGAGTAGTAAATGTAAACGTAGTTTGAGTCTTGTTATTATTTTGACGATTATGTTTTCATTCATTTTCCCGTACCATATCCTAATAGTGATAGCGGAAGAAAATGAAGCAGATGAAGAAATAATTGAAGAAATAGATGGCGATATTGAAACGGGAGAAGATCTTGATTTAAATGATCCGAATACTGATGATGGGCTCGGATTGGAAGATGATCCTGGTTTTAATGATGGAATTGTTGATGGTGGATTAGAGATTGAAGAGGTTGAAGTTGCTGATAGAGAAGACATTTCAGATGATGAAGTAGAGTCAGCTCTAAGTGAAATGCAATTAATGGCAGAAAATGAGCACTTAGAATTATATTTTCAAGCCACAACTGCAGAGGTTGCTGTTAAGGAAAAAAACAGCGGGAAAAAGTGGTTTTCTAATCCGGTTGACAGTGGCACAGATAGTGTTGCTAGAGGAGAAAACAATGCAATTTTAGGCTCTCAGTTTTCTATTGTTTATTTTCACACACTTGGTCAAGTCAGTCGTATGCACAGTAGTGATAGTGTAAGAAGTGGCCAATTCGAATTCGAACCAATTGAAGGTGGATTTAAAGTCACTTATACATTAGGTGATACATCTAAAGGTGTGGAAATGATTCCATATCAATTAACTCCAGATAGATTTCAAACAGCTATCTTGGATAAAATTGAAGATGAGGTAGAAAGAGATGCAATGAAAGCTCGTTTTGAGTATTTCGAGGATGAAGATGTTTATCGTCGACGAGAGCTAGTCTTTCAATCTAACATTGCATTAGAAAAAACATTAAATTTACTAGAAGAGATCGGTTATACAGAAGAAGATTTAGCTGCTGATAATGAAGCTGCTGGACTTGTCGAAGAGGCCGCAAATAAGCCGAACTTTGTTATACCGATTGAATATCGATTAGATGGTGATAATTTTCTAGTTACAGTGGTTGGTGAGGATTTAGAGGAGAATGAATCTTATCCGATTAGCGAAATTCACTTACTTGGTTTGTTTGGGGCTGCCAATGAATTCAAAGATGGATATATTTTCATTCCGGATGGTTCAGGTGCACTCATTCAACTAAATAATGAAAAGGTTAACTTCCAACCTTATTTAGAGAAGGTCTATGGCTATGATAATGCGCTCCATGTCAGAGAAAGACGTGAAGTTAGCCAGGATATTAAATTACCAATCTTCGGTTTAAAGCAAGATGATCAAGCTTTCCTAGCGATTATTGAGCAAGGAGATGCAATCGCACATATTGGAGCAGATGTTGCCGGAAGGGTGAATTCCTATAACTCAGTTAATGCTCGTTTCAGATTAAGGGAGCGTGCTCGAGTTACTTTAACAGGTGGAGAACAATCAACTAACATCACTATGTTCCAAGAAGAAGGTTACAGAGAAAACTTGAGTATTCGCTATGCATTTTTAGTTGATGATCAAGCTGATTACTCTGGTATGGCTAGCTATTACCGTGATTATTTAATTGAAAAAGGCGCATTAACTCAGCTAGAACCAGCGGATGCTACACCATTTTATTTAGAACTTGTTGGTTCGATCTTGAAAAGGAAGACGTTTCTTGGTATTCCTTATCAATCGGTTGAAGACGTAACAACATTTTCAGAGGCTGAAGAAATAGTTTCAGCACTGTATGATGCTGGTGTTCAAAATATCAAGCTGAGATACTCTGGCTGGTTCAACGGTAGTGCAAAACATAAGATACCGAAAAAAGTGAAAGTTGATTCAGCTATAGGTGGTAAAAAAGGACTTGAGGAATTCAATGAGTTCTTGCAAGAAAAAGATATTAATCTATATCCTGATGTAGCATTTTTAAATGTAGAACGAAAATCACTAGGATTTAGCCCTATACGTGAAGCGTCAAGAAGAGTGGATCGTCAATCAGCTATCCAATATCCATTTAGCCCGTCAAGTTTTAGAAGAGATATGAGCAAGATTCCGTCATACGTTCTATCTCCTAGAAAACTGTCTGGTGTAGTGGAAGGTTTCGCAGATGACTATGCAGACTTAAACATCGGTGGCTTATCCTTGAGAGACATGGGAAATGAACTGAACTCCGATTATCGTGAAAAAGATGTTGTCAATCGTGAGCAAGCAAAAGTTATTGTGCAGGAGCAACTAGGCGAGTTAGAAAATCAATTTTCTGATTTACTAGTTGAAGGCGGCAATGCAGTCGCATTACCATATGCTGATCATGTTGTCTATGCCCCTTCTGATAGTAGTCAGTTCAATATTACAGACCAAAGTATACCATTTTACCAAATGGTCATTCACGGTTATATTGATTATGCTGCTGCTCCAGTAAATATCAGTCCAGACCAAGATATTAATCACCATTTATTAAAGGCTCTGGAAACAGGGGCAAATATTCACTTTAAATGGATGTATGCAGATTCTTCAGTTGTTAAGGAGACAGAATTTGATGATCTATTTTCAGGTAATTATCAAATTTGGTTCGATCAAGCTGTTGAGATGTACCATGAAGTGAACGAAGCTTTAAATGAAGTTCGTACAGAAAAGATTATCGCACACGAAGAGCTATCAGATGGCGTCTTTAAAACAACTTATAGTAACGATAAATCATTCATTGTAAATTACAATAACGAAAGTGTACAAGTGGATGATACGACAGTCGAAGCTAGAGGTTATGCAATTCGGGAGGGAGGGCTAACAAATGTTTCGAAAAGGTAAAGCAACCCTAGAAGAAAGAAAAGGATACTGGGGTTGGTTATTTATAGCCCCTTGGTTGTTTGGATTTATCATGTTGTTTGCTATTCCATTAGTCCAATCATTAATTTATAGTTTGAGTGAATTAAGTCTATCACCTACTGGAATATCCTTAGATTTTCTAGGTCTTCACAACTATGAACAAGCATTAACTCATCATGTTGATTACAATAGAACACTTGTTGAATCAATTGTGAACATGGTTGTAAACGTACCGTTAATCGTTATTTTCAGTCTGTTAGTCGCAACGATGCTCAATCAAAATTTTAAAGGCAGAGGCCTTGCAAGAGCTGTTTTCTTTTTACCAGTTATCTTAGCTTCAGGTGTTATTGCTAGTATTGAAAGTGCAGACTTTCTACAAAATATGATGCAAACTGGTGCGATGGTAGAAGAAACTTCCTCAGCAATGACGAGTTCGCAATTGGAAAGACTACTGATTGGTTCTGGTCTGAATGAAGTTATCGTTACTTACTTAACAGGAGCAGTCGACCGAATCTATGAAATTATCAGTGCTTCAGGTGTGCAAATTCTTATCTTTATCTCTGGTTTGCAAGCTATTCCTGGTCACTTATATGAAGCCGCACACATTGAGGGAGCAACTGCTTATGAAGCTTTTTGGAAAATTACATTTCCAATGATAAGCCCGCTCATCTTGACAAATATCGTTTACTCGGTCATTGATGCTTTTACAGAGAATGAAATGACGACCTTAATCCAGACGACAGCGTTTACTAATTTTGACTTTGGATTAAGCGCTGCAATGGCTTGGATATACTTTATAATTATTGCCATTATATTAGCGGTAACGTCATACTTTATCTCTAAGAAAGTTTTCTATCAATGATAAATTTTAAAATAGGGAGGGATAATTTTGCCAGTCTCTAAAGAAAAGAAATCAAAGAAAAAGAATCGCTTCGCATTAGATGAGGATACTGTGAAGATCTGGTTCAGAAAATTGAGCGAAAAGGGAATAAGCTTATTCAGGGCTATTCTAATTATAGGACTATCGTTCGTTATCCTATATCCGATTATATTGAAAATCTCAATTGCATTTAAAGATAAGATTGATCTGTATGACCCAACTGTAGTATTTATTCCAAGAAATATTACTTTGGACAACTTCCGGATAGTTATCGATACAATGGATTATTTTAAAACGATCTTAAATTCAACTTTACTTTCTGGTGGGACGATGTTACTTACCACGATTGCCTGTGCACTTGCAGGCTATGGATTTGCTCGCTTTAAATTCAGAGGAAGTAATATTCTGTTTGCACTCGTTATATTAACGATTCTTGTTCCACCACAAACAATTATGGTTCCGACATACCTAAATTATCGTGACTTTGACTTTTTCGGTATCATTGGCTTGTTTAATGGAGGAAAAGGTTTGAATTTACTGGGAAGTTATTGGCCGTTTATCATCTCTTCTTTAACGGGAATGGGCTTAAGGGCAGGCTTATTCATCTTTATTTTCCGGCAGTTCTTTAAAGGTTTCCCTAATGAAATTGAAGATGCAGCTCTTGTTGATGGAGCAGGAGTCATTCAAACATTCTTCAGAATTATGTTACCAAATGCGGTACCAGCAATTATTACAGTCATGCTGTTCGCCTTTGTTTGGCAGTGGAATGATACTTACTATACAACAATGTTCTTAGATAACGTTGATGTCATTTCCACCAAATTGCAGTCTGTAGGTGTTAACATAGGACACAGGTTATCATCTGCTGAAGCTTCAACAGGTGTTGTAGACCCAGCCTATGTCTCTACGCTTGTAAACACAGCCGTATTACTTTCAATGGCACCACTAATTACTATGTATCTTTTCGTCCAACGTCACTTTGTAGAAAGTGTTGAACGAACAGGTATTGTAGGGTAGTACTAAAAAAAACGTCAAAAATATGAAAATATTATTTTTGGCGTTTTTACTTTTTTACACCAACTAAAGTGTTGATGCTTCCAAGATGTGGAATCGACAGTACATCTAACTTGAAGCAATAGGTTGAAAGGAAATGAACGAGTGAAAAATTTTATAATTATCGTTCCAGTGATATTCATCTTCCTAACTGCATGTAACTCAGTAGGGAGATTAGATGAAAAGGAGATGAGAGATATCAAATCAATTGAACTTGTCAAAGAATTTAATAATGGATGGAATTTAGGTAATACGTTAGACGCTACAAACCCATCATTAGCAGGGAGTAGACCTGAAGCTTTCGAAACAGCGTGGGGTAACCCAGTAACGACTCCTGAAATGATTAAAATGGTAAAAGATGCAGGGTTTAACCTTGTTCGTATCCCGGTCACTTGGGATAAGCAAATAGGAGATGCCCCTGACTATGCGATCAATCCAGCTTGGATGGATCGAGTTCAGGAAGTGATTGATTATGCTGTTGATCTTGATTTGTTTGTGATTATGAACCTACACCATGAAGATTGGCATTTTCCATCTAATGAAAACTTTGAAAAAGCAGAATCAATCATTATAAAGGTTTGGGAGCAGATTGCAAAGAGATTTGAAAACTATGATGAGCGATTAATATTTGAGGCTATGAATGAACCTCGGATGAAAGAGACAGAGTTTGAATGGACTGGTGGAACAACAGAATCGAGAAGTGTAGTGAATCAACTTAATAAAGCCTTCTACGAGACAATTAGAAATGCAGATGGAAATAATCCTTTAAGACATCTAATGTTACCAACGTATGCAGCTTCGGCTGAAACTCATGTGCTAGATGATCTTATTATACCAGATGATGATCGAGTGATCGTATCGGTACACTCATATTCACCATATGATTTTGCACTTAATGAAGCAGGCGTAACTACTTGGAGTGCAGATAATCCATCAGACACGAGAGATATCGACAGTTTAGTAGAAAGATTAGAAGAAAGATATATTAGTAAAGGGATCCCCGTCATAATTGGTGAGTACGGAGCCAGAAATAAGGATAATCTTGAAGATAGAGTCGCTTGGGCTCATTATTATGTTAAAACTATGGAAGCAAAAGGGATCCCACGAGTTTGGTGGGACAATAATTTATTTGTAAGTAGTGGTGAAAATTTTGGCTTGCTAAATAGAAGAACACTCACTTGGGAATATCCAGAGATTGTTGAAGCTATAATGGAAGCATCAAAATGATTTGAAAATTAATTGATTAGTATGAGGAGAGTTGCTTTATGAGAATTAAACGACAGATTACCGTCAACCAAATTGGATATCCAATTGATTCACAAAAGATGGCCGTGTGCTCAAAAAAATACGATCACTTTGAAGTACTTGATCAAAAGACAAAGGAAACTGTTTATCAGGGAAATTTGTCAGAAGCAATTGATGATCAAGATAGTGGCGAAATTGTTTATCTTGCTGATTTCTCCAAATTCACGAAAGTAGGAGAATATCAAATTAAAGCAGGTAATGACAACTCTTCTCCATTTGTTATTAGTGAAAATCCATATGCAAAAGCTCGCCAAGGTATACTTAAGGCATTTTATTATTACCGTTGTGGTATTGAATTACCTGAAAAATATGCGGGAAAATGACTCACGGAGTATGTCATACAGAAAAAGGCATTGTATTAGATAATCAGGATCTTAAACTAGACGGTAGTGGTGGTTGCATGATGCAGGAGATTATGGAAAGTATACGGTTGCTGCAGCAAAAGCGTTGGCTGATTTGTTGCTTGCATATGATCTATATCCGAGCGCTTTCAAGGAAGAAATTCCACTGCCTGAAACTGATGGCATTACACCTGATATCTTGCATGAATGTCGATTTGAATTAGATTGGTTATTGAAGATGCAGGATCTTGAAACAGGTGGTGTTTATCATAAATTAACGACACTTAATTTTCCTGCCTTAGATGTGATGCCAGAAGATGACCTTGAATCACAGTATTTTACAGCAGTTTCAGCTACTGCTACCGGAGCTTTTGCAGCTATTATGGCGCTGGCTTCAAGAATTTTCAAACCATTTGATCCTGAATTTTCTGCTCTTTCTTTAGAACGAGCTAACAAAGCTTGGCAGTGGTTGTTAGATCATCCAGTTGTTCCGGGCTTCAAAAATCCGCAAGAGGTTACGACAGGAGAATATGGTGATAGTGATGATAGGGATGAGCGATACTGGGCAGCTGCTGAATTATTCCGAACAACAGGTGAAGCTACTTACCATCAAGCATTTAAAAAGTGGGCTCAAGAAAATTTCCCTAAGTATGACCTGGGCTGATATGGGTGGCTATGGAACCATTACATACTTGTTAAATGGCGAAGCATCTAATGATCTCGATCTATTGAAAAGCTTGCGATCTGGTTTACTCGAAGAAGCTGAGCAATTGATTCAAGCAAGTTCAAAGAATGGTTACTTAATTACATTACTTAGCGAAGATTATATTTGGGGCAGTAATATGGAATTAATGAATCAAGCGATGACATTATTATTTGCCTATCATCTAACGGGTGATGAAAAATTTGAAACGACTGCGCTAAATAATGTCCACTACTTATTTGGTCGAAATTCACTTGACATCAGTTATGTAACAGGCTTTGGGAGTCGTTCTGTTATGCACCCACATCATCGACCTTCGGTTGGAGATCAGGTCGATGCACCTATTCCTGGTCTAGTGATAGGTGGGCCAGACGCAGGTTTAAATGATGAATGTGCAGGAAAACATTTGCAAGGCAAACCACCAGCTCAATGTTTTATTGATCATGAAGATAGTTATTCAACAAATGAGGTAACGATTTATTGGAACTCATCAGCTTTATTTGCTCTCTCACATTATTAAGTATCAGAAAGACCTGATCATGTAAAGCTAAGATTGGGTTGATGCTCTGATTTAAAAAAATCCAAGAGTACCGATTACTCGGCGCTCTTGGATATCTTTTCTTCAACTTTGCGAAAAGTGCGTAGGCAAAGGCGTAAAACAAGATAGCTACCAACGCTAAAGCTGATAAACATTAATGGCGGTAGGAATAAGACAGAAAGGATTGTTACAAGGCCGATTAATATGCAAAGGATTGTTGTTGGAAAATACATGAGAGAATACATAAAAGCCTGTTTGATTTTACCTTTGAAAGATAAATCATAGTGAACCATTATGGGAAATATGTAAGCGGTATTAAATGCAATAACCATTCCAATAGACAAGAGAATAGCCGTCATTATAAAATTGATTGTTTGATCAAATTCAGCGACAATTTCAAGGTCTATTAATAATATAGCTACAAAAGCAATCCACAAAAGTCCATAGAAAAAACTATGCTTAAAATTGCGCTTAAAATGTTCTAAAAAAGAGCCGAACACACGATTATCTGTTTTTCGGATCCAACCCCTCTGGACAGCAAACATTGCTGCAGTAGCAGGGAAGAGAGTCACGATAGGTAAGGACACTAGTAACCAAATAGCATTTAAGAAGAAGTAGTTAGTTATTTTTTCAAGCACTTGATAAAACTTACTGTTTACAATTTTCATTAATAATCACCACTTTTAATCAGAATAAAGGATCTATTTTAAGAGAGTAAGAAGAATTCCTTTAAAGTTTACTATAACACAAACATAACAAATTGTAACGGGATTACAATTAGGGAAAATTAACTTTACTTACCTCGTAGATTTACTATTTAATTAGTAAAAATCAAAAAATCAAAGTGGAAGGTGGAATATTTATGAGTAAGAAAAGACAATTAGGAGAAGGCATTGGACTTACCCCTCCTATGGGGTGGAATTCATTCAATACATTCGGTTGTGAGCCGACTGAACAATTGATTATGGAGAGTGTGGACGCTATAGTAGCGTCAGGCTTGAAAGATGCAGGCTATCTCTATGTTAACATTGATGATGGCTGGATGGCAGATGAACGTGATAAAGACGGAAACTTAATTCCAGATCCAAAGAAATTTCCTAATGGGATGAAAGTTGTTACTGATTATATTCACTCCAACGGTCTAAAAGCCGGAACTTACCTTGGTTGCGGACAAAAGACCTATGGTGATAAGCCGGGAAGTCTTGGTTACGAAGAGAGAGATGCACAATTGATCGCATCTCAAGGCTTTGATCTATTAAAGTATGATTATCGTGAACTTCCAGGTGACCCAGAGGACCGTGTTGTAAAGACAGATTATATAACAATGCAAGACGCCCTAATTAAAGCGGGAAGACCAATGTTTTTTAGTATATGTGAGCACGGGAAATCAGATCCATGGACGTGGGGTGCTGAAGTCGGACATATGTGGCGCACAACACCAGACATCAAGGATAGCTTCGATGTAGATATTAATTGGGGTTGGTCATTGCTTCGCATTATTGATCATAGCCATCAATACTACTCTCACGGTCAACCGAGTGGATGGAATGATCCCGATATGCTTGTGGTTGGATTAAATGGTGTCAATGAATGGATGGGTCCAGGTTGTAGTAAAGAAGAATATCAAGCTCATTTTAGTTTATGGTGTTTATCAGCAGCTCCTTTATTAATTGGCTGTGACATTAGGAGTATGGATGAATCAACCAAAGGTATTTTAATGAATAAAGAAATGATTAAAGTGAATCAAGATACTGCAGGAGTACAAGGAAGAATTATAAAAAAAGACAATGATATTGATTATTGGCTAAAACCACTTAGTGTCGGCGAGTTAGCTCTTGGGATATTGAATCGATCAACAGAGCCGAAAAAGGCAAGCATTGAGCTGACTGAACTAGGTTTTAACGACAAAGTCGAAGCGAAGGATCTGTGGAACGATAGAGAAATAAAGGTTTACGATAATCTAATCGAAACATCGGTATCGTCGCATCAATGTATTGTGTTGAAGTTAAGCAAAAATATCAAATAAAATAC
>Ga0194138_10000524_pt1 | contig 18134 bp, 12 predicted proteins | sample TARM_MetaG_T2_14_FD_134022 | JGI IMG/M metagenome (GOLD analysis project Ga0194138, IMG submission 134022) | Freshwater microbial communities from Pennsylvania, USA, analyzing microbe dynamics in response to fracking - TARM_MetaG_T2_14 (version 2) | ecosystem: Environmental > Aquatic >...
GCGCGGCACTACTGCCTGACCTCGACACCCCGCAGGGCACCCTCGCTCGATCTTTCGGCCTGGTCTCCACCACCGCGGCACACGTCGTGGAGAACACCTCCCAGGCGATCTACAACGTGACCAAGACCCGCAAAGACGACCCGATCAACAACGGGCACCGCACGGCGACACACACCATCTGGTTCGCCCTGCTCGCAGGTGGCGCCGTCTCCGCCCTGGTCGGCAGCTTCGGGAAAACCGCAGCCGTGGGCGTGCTGTTCTTCATGCTCGGCCTGGCCATCCGCGGACTGGCACCCACGTGGACCAAGAAACAGGACTGGCTGTACGTCACCGGATTATCGCTGGCGCTGGCGCTGGCAGTCTGGGCGATCTTGCCTGCCTCCGCTGGCAGCGCAGCCCTCGGCGCCGCCGTTGCCGTCGGCTGCCTAACCCACCTGCTGGGCGACATGATCACCAAGCGGGGCGTCCCGCTGCTCGGTGGCGTGGTGTCGATCGGCGGCAAACGGTGGTGGGACTTCGGCCCGCCCGCGCCCCTACGGATCCGGGCGAACGGGATGGCCGACCGGATCCTGCTGTCGGCCTGCACTGGGGCGGTGCTCCTGCTCAGCTACTACGCGCTCGCCGACCCGTCAGTGCTTGGCGGCGACTTCGGGGCAGCGGCCGTCGCTCTGCCCTAGAAGTCGAGCCGCTCGTCGGCGGTGGCGATCACCGCGTCGATGGCCTCCTTAGCCTTCTGTGCACGGTCGACGATGTTGCGGGTCTGCTGTAGGAGCTGCTTGAGCTCGTCGAGCTCGTCGTCGTCGACGATGTCCAGGAACTGCGGCAGTTCCTTCTGCACCGCGATCACGTCCGGCAGATGACCGCCGATCTCCCGAATGTCCTGCAGGTGCTGCACGTAGTTGGCGTTGGCGCGCATCTGCGACAACGCATCCGAGGCATTGATCACCGGTGCACTGCCCTCGTCGCCGAAGTCGTCGCCGTCGTCGAACGAACCGAACGCATCGAGCGCCGGCGAGGACGGGCCCGCGGTGACCGAGTCTGCCTCGTCGGGATCTGAGTCGTCGAAGTCGTCGTCGGCATCGCCGAGGCCGGCACCGCCTGCCGGCCTGGATTCAGGGGACGGGCTGCCGAAGTCCTCGTCGTCGTCGCCGCTGGTGGCGGCGCTGCCGTTGCGGCTCTCTCCCCCGCCACGTTCCGCGGCAGCCTCGGACAGGGTCGAGTTGAGTACGTCCTGCACATCATCGGGGCTGGCGTTCTTGTCGGCGATCGACGCCGCCACCCGGTCGCTGATGGTGTCGACGAGCTCGAGGTCCGCGCTCATGCCGCCGCCGAGCTCACGCAGGGTGCGCTCCGGGATCTCCAGGTCGCCCGGATCGACACCGGTGCGCTCGGAGATGGCCCACAGCATCCACGACACGCGGGCCATGCGGTGGACGTGGGAACGGCTGTACGGCTTGCCCGTCGACGGGTTGACGGCAGTGCCACCCAAGCTGCGCAGCATCAGATCCCGCGGGTTGGCGTAGCCGAGCGGCACCCAAGCCTGCCGGCGGATGATCTCCACGACAGTGTCGTAGAACGTCTCCGCCGCGGCTATGGCCCGCTCCACCAGTTCTTCGGCCTCTGGCTTGCTGCAGGGCCCCTGGCCGGGTTCAGCAACCTCAGCGGCCGGGCGTCGAGCGGCGGTCGCTGTCGAGGTGCCGAGCACGGCGTTCATCGCGTCGTCGACGGCGCTGTCTGCGGGCATGAGGGCCTCCCTGAGGGTCCGATTGGTGTCGCTGATGGTAGGTGCTGCTCATGCCGCCGCCCCGCCCCGAAAACCGGGACGGGGCGGGCGTGGGCGTGGCCGGTCAGGCCGGAGCGAACTGGGCGTCGTTGCCAGACCGTCCGCGGTGCAGAGCGGCGTCGAACGAGCCGTCCTGCGGGGCGTACATGCGGGCCGGGGAGATGCGGGGCGGGTCGCCGGCGATGGCGTCTAGCGCCGCGTACCTGGCCGACTTGTCCGGGGAGATGCGCAGTCCGTGGGGCATGATCCTGCGACCCTCCGGCAGTCCCATGACCTTGATCAGGTGCTGCTCCATGGCGCGGGCCTGCGCCGTGTTGCCGGTGTCCTTGAGCACCTGAGGCGGCACGTTGACCACGATCGAGCCGTCGGGCTCGGACCGCACCGAGTACTGCACCCGTTCCTTCTTGAGGACGGTGCGGGTCCCCCCGCCGGGGACCGGCTCAGTGACGGGGATGAGCTGTGTCTTGGATTGGGACAGTCGACGGATCCGGCTGACGACCTGGCCGGTGTTGGCGAGGTCGACGGGCTTGGCCTTGGCGGTCTTGAAATCGGGATGGCGGTCCCACGCCTCAGGCGTGTCGATGGTCTCGCCCGTCTCGAGGTCGGTGGCCTTGCTCGGCCACAGGGTCTCCGGCAGGCGGGCAACACCGTGGGTGTCTGCGGCCTCGAGAGTTTGCCGCATCGCGTCGACCCGCATGGCCGACATCGTCTCGTAGCTCAACCGCTCCGGCGGGAGTGACGCTGCGTCGTTGGCGAGCCCCTGCTGCTGCAGTCGCAGGGGTTCGCCCGCGCGGGCAGAGCGCGCGGCTGGGACGGCCTCGTACTTGTTCGCCAGGCGATACCCGACGGCACGAACGTGGGGGCAGCGGCGCGTCTTCTGGTACTCCGCGCACTGGCACCGCAGTCCCGGGTTGCCGGACTGGCCGTCGATGCCGAGCACTCGGTTTCCGGTCTCCGGGTCCTTCCACACCGTCACGTGCCCCGACACGTGCCAGTCGTCGTCGGAGCCGTTGAACGAGACGGCCGAGTCCCACATGCGGGTGCCGTCCTCGGTGACGGCCAATGCCTCCTGCTTCGACCCAGAACGCAGTGCTCCAGCGATCGTTTCCTTGGTCTTCGGATGCTGGAGGCCACTGTGATCGGTGGCGCCCTTGAGCGACTGCACCAGCGTCGGGGGCTTGGCGGGAATCACCTCGCCGTTCTCGCGGGCGGTGCGGGCCATCGCCTGGTAGGCCATGACGTTGCGGGCCCGGAGGTGATCGACCTCCTCCGACGGGCCGCCGATGACCGGGCACTGGTGGCTCGAGTTCAGCGACGCCCACCGGCCACAGGTGGGGCAGCGGGTCTCCTCCATGGCCTCAGCCAAGTCGGCGGCGTTCTCGAACTCGTGCCCCTCGGCGACCTGGTTCTTGCTCAAGAATCCGGCGTGCAGGGCCTTGCCGATGGACGGGTGGTCCATCAGGGCGTCGACCTCTTCGGGCCGGGCCCGGAAGTAGCGGGGCGGGTACTGCTTGCCCGACTTGCTCGGGTGCATCGTCACCTGCAGCAGGCCGTTGTTCGGGTTGTAGGCCACCGACTGCACCCAGTTGGACACCTTCGGCTCGCGGGACTTGAGCTCCTCGAGGGCAGCTGCACCTTCCTTCTCGAACTTGCGGCGCATCTTCTGCACCGTTGCCGCACTTTTCAGCGGCTCCCCCAGCTCTTTCTCGTCCCGGGCGACGGCCTCCTTGAACTTGGCCACGGTCATGCCCGGCGCCTTAGCGTCGAACACCGCCTGGATCTCTTCTTCGCTGCGGGTGGCCAGCATCTCCTTGCGATCCAGCACGCTCTGATGCCGGTCGAGAATCTGGGACTGCGCGGACACTGCGTCCAGCGTCTCGGTCAGATCGGTGTTCGGGCAGGCCTTCTCCTCATGCCCGAACTGGCCGCAGCCCGCACACCGCACGGAGCCCTCGCCGCCCGGCTTGGTGTAGGTGCCCAGGACGTGCTTGTCGGTGATCGCCGGCCGGGGCGCGTACTTCTTGCGGTGCTCGGCCAGTGATTCCTGGGTCTTCTTCTCCATCGCGGCCATCGCGGCGCGGGCCCGTCCGGACTGGCCGAGGTCGGCCTGATCCTGGGCGTTGACGCCGGACACCGCGAGGGAATCGCGGTACTCGTCGGTGAGGCTGATGTTGGAGAAGTTGCCCTTCTCGTTGATCTTCTCCAGCCACTCGGACTCGACTTCGGCGTATGGCACGCCGCGGCGGCGGGCCTGGTTCTCCAGGAAGCTGCGGCGGGCCGGCACGAGCCGTTCCATGACGGAGACGATCTTCATCGAGGCGACCATGTCGGCGCCGGTGTTGCGCTGCACCCCCTTGAGTGGGGCACCGTTCTCGTGCTTGCCCGAGCCCAGCCGCGCGATCTCCTGGTCGATGCGGGTGATGATGCCCGGATTGGTCTTGGACTCGCCGTACCGACGGGCGGCACTCATCGTCCCCTCGGGCAGCTCCTCGACCCGTGCGCGCAGCTCCTTCCACGCCTTGACCTGCTCCTCCTGGGGCCAGCTGTCGAAGCTGGAGTACTTGGAGTCCGCGGCCTCGACTTCGTGGCGCAGCTGGTGCTGCATGGACTGCAGATTCGCGTCGTGATCGACTGGGTGGCCCATCATCCGCTGGAACGACTTGGCCAGACCGATCATCGCCGAACGGCCCTTATTTTCCCGACACACCATGGGGACTTTCCCTTCGTGCAGTTTTGATTCCGATGCTTGTGACGATGCCGCACGCAAGGCCCACTGTCAACGAATCTGTCCGGCCATTCATGCAGGCCACACCCGTCGCCGCTGGCCACGACGGGGGTCGGATCGGCAGGCAATAAGCCGTGACGAAACGACAACGGGGCGGGCGCTGCCGAAGCAGTGCCCGCCCCTGATCGCGCCCATTGGACTCCCTGGCTTAGTCGCCCTGACTGGCGGCTGCCGCCTGCGCCCGCTCAAGGTCGCGCTGCCGCTTCTCCCTCAGCCACGGACGCATCAGCTCGACGGCGTGGTCGACCGGCCGCTCCGTGAGCTCCACCAGCCCGGCATCGGCAAGTGACTGCAGGTAGTCAGCGGGATCGGCGGGGTTGAGCCACACCAGATTCGGATCGCCCGGCACCCAGAACTCCGCCCCTGTGGGGGCGGTCCCTGTCACCACCGACAGAGGCGACGCCGTGCCCGTGAACGGCAGGTAGTCAGTGCGCAGACACACCAGCGGCACATCGGCCCGCCACTCGCCCCGCGCGACCTCGCCGGCCTCCTCGCCGTCCTCGTCGAAGAACGGCACCATTTCCGGAATCCCGAACGGGCGCCGCCCCTGCTCGCCCGTGGCCGCGCAGGCAGTCAGCTCGTCGCGTTCGTCCTCGTCCAGGCGTTCCCAGCGGCCGTCATCGACAGCGGCGGCGTTGAGCTGCTGCTGCAGCCGTATCCGCACCCCGGTCGCATGGTCGGTCAGCAGCGCAGCGACCCGCATCTGCGCCGCCTCCAGCCGGTCACGCCGAGCCCGGTACTCGTCGTAGGCCTGCTGGGTTTGAGGGTCGAGCTCTTCGACGAACGCGAGGGCCTCGTCGTCGGCATCGTCCGCGCCGATCAGGAGCAACTCGTCCCTGGTCGGTGGCGGTTCGGGAGCGGGGTCCACGCCGAGGTCGTCTCTGGCTGCGCGCAGCTCGGCGATCGCCGCGGGCGCGTCGCCGCCGACGAGCATCGCCACGGCGTCGTCGGCGGTGTCGGCGTAGATGCGGGTGCCCTTGCCTGCGAGCTTGGTGGCGTTGACGTCCACCACGTACGGCCGCCACCGGCCGATCATCGGCAGTACTCGGCCGTGGGCGGCGCCGATCTCGTCGTGGTGTCCGTCGCTGGTCACCAGGGGCGGGGTGAGCAGGTTCGGGTCGAGGGTGTCTAGCTGGTCCGCGGTGATGGCGGTGATCGGGGTGACGTCACTGTTGTGCGCTGGGGCGGTCATGGGGTGGGTCCTTTCTGGCTGCGGTGGGGTCACGGTAGCGGCGGGCTGTCGTAGTTGTGGTGTAGGTGCGGCGCCCTGCTCAGGTGGCGCTGACGGTGTTGATCAGGACGCGGTTCACGGCTTCGGCGAAGCGGCGCGGGGTCACCCCCTGAGCGACGATTGCTTGGTCCGGGACCAGAGCGTTGGTGGTGCCTCCGGTCAGGGCCCATAGGACGGTGACGCCGCTGGCAACGGCGTCGGCCAGGGTCTGCTGCAGTCGGCGGGCCTCCTCCGGGTCTTTCAGTCGGCCATCGGTCAGCACCACCAGCAGGCGGGCGCCTCGACTGCCGATCAGATCCGCGGAGTCGCAGGCCCGGCTCACGGCCTCGGCGTATCCGTCGGAGCCGGCGCCGGTGTCGCGGATCTGCGGGACGAGGTGGGGCGCCGAGCCGATGCGGACGATCTCGAAGGCGTCGCCGCCGAACCCCCATACGGTGGCGGATCCGCCGAGGTCGCGGGCTGCGCAGGCCACTGCCCACATCAACGCAGTCGCCGACTCCAGCCACGGTGCCATGGACGCGGATGTATCCAGCACGGCGGCGACCCGGATGTCGGGCTGGTCGTCCATCTCGGGGATGTGCCGGGTCCAGGGGGTGGCGGTGACCGGGGTGCCGGCGTGCTGCTGTGCGCTCATGCGGACCAGTTCGCGAGTGTCGGTCCTGCCGGTGGGTGCTTGGGTGGGGTGGTCCACGGTGGATAGCTGGCGCCGTTTGGCTACCGACAGTGCCGCGCGCAGCTGCGTTCGCAGAAGGTGATCTTCTTCCGTGGCGGGCCGGTGTCGTAGGGACCGGTGCGCGGGCAGGCCTGTTCCGGCGCCTGCGATCCCATGGTCGGGGTCCAGTTCTGTGGTGCGGCGCTCTGACGTGGCGGTGGCGTCCAGGTCGGCGCGCAGCGAGGCGACCGCCTCCAGTGCAGTCGCCTCGGCCTGCTCGAGGTCGGAGGTGGCGCGGCGACTGACCCTGGACAGCAGTTCGGGATTGGACGTGCGGTCGTGGTGGCGGGGAAGCCGGGCATCGGCCAGTTGGAGCCAGGTGTCGGCCAGCGACATCACTGCGGAGCGCTGGTCCGGGGCCGCCAGGATGCGCCGCCATGTGGTGACGTACTCGCGCATCACGGCGGGTCCGAGGTAGTCCACGAGTGCGGGCTTCACGTGCTCTGTGGTCGAGGTGGGAAACACCAGGGCGTCCGCTCTCGGGCACACGGCGGTCAGCAGTTGGTAGGCGGCGGCATCGTCACTGCCGGAGATCGGCGTGCGGGCCAGCCACGTGCTGATCGTGGGCAGCAGGAGCCGCAGGGAGGGCTGGCGGCGCCGCAGTTGGGCCTCGGCGCGCAGTTGGTCGAGCTCGAGCATCAACCCGGCGAGCCGCGGGTCCGACGGAAGGCCGGCGTGCCGCCAGGTCGAGGTGACTAAGGGGGCGCACACCGCCGCCAATCGGGCGGCTGCACGGGGATCGTTGAGCTGATGGGTCAGCGAGTCGACCTTCACACCCTGCGCGGAACGGGGAAGGCCGGCCCGTTCGGCTTCGATCACCGCGGTGTCGCCATCGAGGTACACCGGCGCCGGCGCCCCGGACGAGCCAGTGGGCACGATGCGGACCTGCTCCACCGCCGCTCCCCAGCCCTGCAGCATGAGCAGCACCGACTCCTCGGTGACGGACCATAGCGCCATGGGTGCGGCCACTCCTCGCTGCCGGCAACGGATGCAGGCACCTGTTGTATCAGCCGGGCATGCCGCCGACCGGCGGTCGCGTAGCCCGCCTAGCGGCGGCATGGTGGGCCGATACGATCGCGGCAACGACCCCGGCCGCAGGGGTGGCACACGAAGGGACGTTCACGACAGATGCTGGCGTTCGGGTTTGGGTTCGTCCCCGACGAGGACCAGTTCGACGATGAGGTCGACTCGACTTACGTCAACCTCGTCACCGACACCGGGATTCGGGTGTGGGGCAGCGCCACCGATCCCCTGTCCCGACATGACCCTCTCCCTCCCTCGCCGAAGGCTCGAGTCGAGGCGCTGAGGGCGGCGGCCCGCGAGATCGAGCAACAGTGCGCTCCCGGAGAAGTGCCCCACCACGTGCGGCCCGGAGTGATCAACATCGACGACGACCTGGCGACAACGCAGAGGCCAGCGGAGGTGATCGCCCGCGAGTTCGCGCTCGCCGTGAACGCGGAGAGGACGATGCGGGCCGACCCAGACACGTTCCTGGAGATGATCGTCCAACTGTCACCGGACCTGGCCCGCCAGATGCGGGACACCTACATTCCCCGCACCCTGGCCGGCCGCTCCGACGTCCACATCATCCGCACGATCGCCGAGACCGGACAGCCGATCGCCCTCGGTGGCCCGCCGGGTTCGGGCAAGACGACCCTGGTGCGCGAAGCGCTCGGTGACGAGCTGATCATCGTGCCCTGCTCGACAGCGACAACATGGCCGGACCTGGTGGGACTGCACCAGCCGGTACCGGGCGACGAAGGCCCGTTCAAGTGGATCGACGGGCCCCTGTGGCGGGCCATGGAACAGGGACGCCCTCTCCTGCTCGACGATGCCGGCGCCCTGCACCAGGGGGTGCAGACGGCGCTGCATCCGGCGCTGGACACGCGCCGCAGTATCGACGTGATCGACCGGCCCGGCACCCAGCATCTGCAGGCCGCCGACGGGTTCACGCTCATCCTGACGTTCAACCCGGGCAACGGCCCGGGCTTATCCGAGCCGGTACGCAACCGCATGGCCCTGGTGATCGAGGTGCCCACCGACTTCGCCACCGCCCACCAGTTGGAGGTACCGACCGTGGTGATCGACGTGGCGGAAGCGTTGAAGCGGCGGGCGGACGCGGACCGGGCCGACGGTCTCGACAGGTGGGTTCCGTCGCTGCGTGAGCTGTTGGCCGTGCGGGACCTGGCTACCGCGGTCGACGTCGAGTTCGCCGCGGAAGCGCTGGTGTCCAAGGCGCCGACCCTGGCGGACCGGGAGGAAACGCTGGCGCTGTTCCGTCGGCGGTTCGGCGACCGTTTCGCCGCCGGAGGGGCGCTGGTATCCGGCGCTACTCACCAGTCGGTGCCCAGCACCTGGTGACGGCCCCGCGGGGGCGCCCCCGCGGGGCCCGCGGCAGTCTCAGACCGCTTCGGCCAGAGCCGACTCCGGCTCGGGCTGCGGCTGACCATGCACGGTGGTGGCCCCGAGGGGGTCCCGATCCAGGCTGATCGTGCGTGAAGCGAAGTCCAACGCCTCGCTGGTGTGGGAGATCAGCACCACCGACGGGAACAGCTGCTGCAGTGCGGCGATCACTGCGCGGCGCCCGTCCTCGTCGAGGTAGTTGGTCACCTCGTCGCCCAACACCTGGTCGGGCACCCCGCCCTGGGTGATCTGCAGGGTGATCCCGAGACGGAACGCCAGCCCGGCCCGGGCCTTCTCCCCGCCTGACAGGGTGCGGGTGTCGACCAGGGTGCCGTCCAGCAGTTCCACCCGCGGCACGAAGTCCGAGTCCAGGTGGAACGCCACGTGCTCGCCACCGAACCGCGCCAGCAGTTCCGTGGCTGACGTCGAGATCTGGCCGGTGTACTCGGCCAGCAACTCCGACCGCAGCGCGGTGATCGCGTCGGCGGTGCCGGCGGCGACTTCTGCGTCGGTCAGGGCCTTGCTCTTGGCGTCCCACTTGGCGCGTTCGGCCTCCACCCGCACGCGCATCTCCCCCGCCCCCACTTCGCAGGCGCTGAGCAGCCGCTCGGCGCGGGAAGCTGCGGCGACCTTCTCGTCGTGGTCGGCCTGCAGCTGCCTGACCGTCTCCACGGCCGCCCGCAGGGCCTCCGGGTCCGGTTCATCGCGCAGCCCCTCCTGCGCAGCGGCGACGGCCTGGTCGGCGTTCGCGACCGCGGCGTGCGCTCGACTGATCGCCTGCCCGGCCTGCTGGGCGGCCTGCATCCCGGCCAGGGCCTGCTTGGCGTGGGCGTGGGCTGTCAGCCCGGCGTCCAGCAGCTCCTGGCCCTGGCAGTGCGGATCGACCTGACCGTCGAGGGCCGTGATCGCCGCACGCAGCACCTGCGCCCGCTCGTCTGCAGTGGAGACCGCAGCGAGGCGGTCCTGATCGGCCCGCGCGGCGTCCCTCGCCGCCGTGTCCGCGTCGCGAAGGGTGGCCGTGGCCCGTGCCAGTGCATCACTGGCCTGCTCGTGCGCGGCGCCTGCGGTGCGCCGGGCAGCGTGGGCCTTGGCCAGCCGGTCCTGGCAGTCGGCGAGCTCCTGCTGGAACTGCGCCCGCAACCCGTCCAGGTCGGCGACCCGCTGACGGCATGTCGGGCAGCAGGCCTTGCCTGACTCGGCATGGTTGAGCTGGTCAAGTGCGCGCTCGATGCGCCGCGCTTCGGCCTCGGCTGCCGCGCCGAGCTCGGCCGCGGCCCTGCCGTCGGAGTCGGCCGCCACGATCTTGGCCTTGGCCTCGTCCACCTCGCGGCCCAGCGCCTCCCGGTCGATTCCCTGGGCAGTCCGGTGGGTTTCGGCGGCGTAGGACTCTGCGCGGGCCGCAGCCGTCCGGAAGTGCTTGTAGGCGACTCCGGCGTCGGTCAGTTCCTGCAGCTTGGCGTCCACGTCGGCCATCTGGGCGGGGATCGTGTCGAGGTCGATCCCGCCGATGGCGGGCTCTGCCTCTCGGATGGTCTGGGCGAGCTGGTCCCGGGCGGATGCCGCGATGGCGCGAGCTCCGACGAGACGGTCCTTGCTGGAGCGGGCGGCATCGGTGGCCTCGCGCAGTCGGTCAGCCTCGGCAGTGGCGGCGTCCAGGTTCTCGCGGGACCGGTCGCGCTGCGCACCCGCGGTGCGGGCGGCCTCGCGGGCTTCGGCGGTCTCATCCTCAGCCTCGGCGAGGTTGCTCTCGGCCACTCGGAGGTCGGCCTCGTCGCCGGGCAACGCCTTGGCCTTGGTCGCGGCCTCGCGGGCCGCCTCCCTGGCCCGCTGGCGGGCCTTCGTCAGTGGAGCAAGGCCGGTGTGATGCTCCACCAGGGCCTGCACTTCGGTCGGGGTGGCGGTGGCCAGCACGTCGACCTCGCCCTGCCCGATGAAGTTCGCGCCCCGGAACGCGTCCTTGGGCTGGCCCAAGATGCGCGTGATTTCGCTGGTGAGTCGGGTCGGGGTGATGCCGTCGACGAACTCACCGTTGATGGCCAGGGAGGCGTGTCCGGTCTCCTTGATCCTGCCCTTGGGGCGGGTGCGGGTCAGCCAGCGGCTGGCTTCAATCCGATCCCCGTTGTGGGTGAGGGTGATGGTGCCGCCACACCGCTCGTTCTCGTCGCTGCCCCGGCGGCGCAGATCGGTCAGGGTGCCGTTTTGTCCGGTGTCGCCGTAGAGCACGAACGGCACCAGTGACAGCAGCGACGACTTCCCGCTGCCGGGGGCGCCGATCAGGGCGATCATGCCGTCGTCGGTCAGATCGAGCGCGACGTCGTCCAGGGATCGGAAGTTCGTCCCGTGCAGGTGGGTGATGCGCATGATGTCTCCTCCAGGTCTGTTAGTCGGCGTCGACGGCCACGTCGGCCAGGACTCGTCGGGTGCGGTCGGCGACGCGGGCGCGAACCTCGCCGGGCAGGGCATTGAGGGCGCGAGCAACAGCGCCGTCGCCGTCGGCGCGAGAGGTGAACTCGCCGACGTAATCGGTCACCCGCGCGGGTCCGGCTTCGCCGGTCTCGCCACGCTCACCGGGCTTGGCGGTCAGGCTCGTGGAGTTGATGAAGCTGACCCCGAAGAACGCGGCCTCGGCCGCCAGGTGCGCCCACTCGATCGCCGCGGCCCGCAGCGCCGGCTTCTGCGACGGTGACGCCCCGCTGATGCGTTGCCTCAGCAACGCTCCCCCATCGCCGGTCAGTTCGGCCGACTCCTCGTCGGTCATGGCTTGGGCGTGCAAGCGTGCCCGGACCTGCTGGTCGATCTGCTCGACCGACAGTTGGGAGGCGTCCAGAACTGGGAAATCGACCTGCGGGCGCTGCCAGATGTAGCGTGGGGTCACCGTGACCGTGCCGTCGTCGCGCAGCTCCACTTCGAGCCAGCCACGACCGGCGATCTCATCACTAAAACCCCTGGTCAGAAGGCTGCCAGTCATCCAGACCTGGCCGCGCTCGTAGCCGTCGTCGGGTCCGAAACCGGGGATCGGGCCCAGCGTGTGATAGTCCGACAGCAGGTAATGATCGAACCCGCGGTCGGCCCACTCGGCGGGGATCACCCGCTCAGCCCCGTGCCTTTCGTCGGCGCCGAACAGCCGCCCATCTGCCGCGAAAATGCCGTGGGCGAACAGCAGGTTCACCCCGCCAGGCAGCGGCTGTGGGTCGATGTTGATCCCCCGGTCTGCCAGTGCCGGGTCCAAGCCGTTGTGCGAGATCACGTGCAGGTACAGCGGCACGTCCGGATCGGGCTGGTGGATCTCGTAGTAGCCGGGGTACGGGGTGACGGCCTCCCTCTCGGGCCGTGTGGGATCGGGGAACACCGCGTGGCTGGCCAGGTGCGGGCGGTGCAGCGCCGACACTGCGGCCCGATGCCGGCCTGATCCGTTGTCGTGGTTGCCGCCGTTGCCGACGCGCCAGATGAACCGATCGTCGGGAGAGGCGTCCACCCGCAGGTCGTCGACTCGCAGGGCCGCGTTGACGGACTCGGGGCTGGGCTCTGCCACGTGGAACAAGTCGCCACCGTCGACGATGCCGTTCACGCCGGCAGCGAGCATGGACTCGTAGGTCAGGCGGTGAGCGACGTACCCGTCCACTTCTCGCAGGTTCAGTCCCGAGGGGTGCATCCGCATGGCGCGCATGCGGTAGCCGAGGTGCTGGCATCCCAGAACGCCGATCTTGTAGGCCACGATGGCTCCTTTCCGGCGCGACGCCGGTCCCGCTGTCTGATTCCGATGGCCGCATCGTCTCAGGCGGGTGCGACATCTGTGGCACCCGACAGGCATCGGCCTCAGGCAGTGCGTTTATTCGTCGAATGTTCGCGTTGAAGATGCAATAACGCGCACTGGGCTGTTAGGGTCATCACCATCGGAATCAAACTGCCACTCGCTTTCTGCTGGTGTCGGCCTCCACCTACAGGCGGTTGACGGCGGCGGAGGGCAGCCCCAGGAAGGTCTACGCGATGAGTGCGACAATCGCCGTCCAGTCCCCTCGCTCCCCGCTTCGGCAGCAACGACCCGCCGCCCCTCGGCGCTCCTGCCAGGTCAACATCGACCTGTTCGACCCGTTCAACTTCCGAGGGGCGGTCCTATGCGACGAAGAGGTGCGGCGTGCCCGCACCGCCATCGCCGCCTGCCACTCGTGCCCCCTGCTGATGCAGTGCCGTGCGGAGACCGCCGCGGTGCTCGACGGGAGCGCCAGTCGAGGTGTCCCGCCGGTAGGCGTCGTCCAGGCAGGGATCCTGTTCGACGAGAACAGCAAGCCCTACGGGAACGCCCCCGCCCCGGCGCCGAAGCGCACCCGGGCCGTACCCGAGTCCAAGCCCGCCTCCACGAAGAGACCGTCGACCAGGACGGCATCCGCCGAGACGGCCGTAGGGCAAGGCATGTTCGACTTCGCCGACGACCTGTCAGCGGCCATCCATCAGATCAACGGTCCCCAAGCCGAATGGGTGCCTGACGTCGACTTGAGCCCGCCGCGCATCAACAAGCGAGGTGTCTACTTCGCCCTCGGACCGGAGGCGCTGGACGCCACCGTCACTCGGCACCGGCTCAACCAGACACGACGCCCGATCGACCCGGGCACCAGGGAAATCCTGGAACCTCACGACGAGCTCGAGGTAGTGCGGCTCGGTGTCGAGCGCGGGATGCCGCTCCACAGAATCGCCGCCAACCTGCGCACCACCTGGCATCGCGTCGACCGCATGTGCGGCCTCCTCGACATCACTCCTACCCACAAGGAATCCGAGAACGCCGCGGACCCCGCAGCCTGACCGCGACAAGAGAAGCGGCCCCACCCGTATCGGGCGGGGCCGCTGTCCGTTGCGCCGCTACGCGGACAGCCCGAGGTTGCGGAACGGGCTAGTGAGGGTCGCCACCAAACGATCGCCGAGACTATCGGCGCACTCCCTCCAGATCACCGCCACCATCGCATCCGACAAGGCCGCCTTCGGTTCGGTCTGCAGGTGAGCAGCCGCATCTCCCCGGGTGACCGCATTCAGGGCCCGCATCGACCTGGGGAACCGCGCTGACACCTCGGGCAGCGTCCAGCCCTCGGTGGCCGCGATTGCGTCCGACAGCACCGCTGCAGCGGCTGATCGGGCCGGCCGGGTGGCCTCGCACGCATCGTGGAACGCGTCCAGCTGGCCACCGTCCAGGCAACCGACGGCCGTGACCAACTCGGCCAACTTCGCTGCCTTCTGTCGGTCCAGGCCCGGCTCTCGAGGAGCATCGCTCATCAGTCATACGCCGATCAGGAGTTGGAGTCGTGGCCACCGGCGGCCTGCTGCAGCTCCTTCAACGATTCCTGGGCGGCCGAGAGCGCCTCCAGCGTCCCGGCCGCCTGCGAGAGCTCCTGGAGGGCCTGGTGCTTCGCCTCGGAGTCGGCGAGCGACTCCATCAGCTCGCGAAGCGCGGGCAGGGCGGACTGCGCGACTTCGAGCTGGTCCGTGCTCACCTTGTCGCGCAGCAGCGCGGACAGTCCCTTGACCTCCTCCTTGGCCAGCGCTTCGTGCGCCTTGATCGCGGCGGAGAACGTCTTCACGTCACAGGCCCCCTGAATCTGCTCCTTCTCGTGCTCGTCGAGCTGCAGAACGATGTTGAACTTGGGCATGGGTCGAGTCCTCCCTGGTTGGTAGACCGCCACAAATGGGGACGGTCCGAGGTTTGGTGCACACACCATAAGGGCGGGTCATGCCGCCGCCCGCTGAGTAGCTTCCGGCCAGTTCAGGCGGGATTTGCCCGCCGCCCCGCTCGGTGACCGGGCGGCAGCATGGAGTCGGGCTACCATCGAACTCGTGACGATCCTGACCGAAACTGAGACCGAGTTCCCGCTGAGCGAGTCCGCCGCCAGCAAGCGGGCAGCCGTCCTGACGCTGTTGGGCAATCCCGCCCGACTGCGACTGGTCACCGCCATGTATTTGAGCCCGTACAGCACTGTCACCCAGCTCTCCGAGGACATCGGCCTGTCCCAGAATCGAGTGTCGTCGCTCCTGGGGTCACTGCGCCGGGCGCGCATCGTCGAGTACGAGATGATCGGCCGGTCGGTGCATTACCGCGTCTCGGACGAGTTCGCCCGCGCCGTTGTCGCCGCCACTTTGGCCGACGACTGAGCGACCGAGCCCCTCGTCAGAACGGTGGCGGGTCGTCGAGCTCGAAGTCTTTCGACGCCCAGGCTGACGCAGATTTCGGCGCCCCAGGGACCTCTGCCGGTTGACCGCGCTTAGCGGCCACACTGCGCACCGCATCAGCATTGCCCCTGGCATCGGCTCGTTGCTGCCGCTCGACATGCTGCGCCATCGACGCGTCTGACAGGGATGGCCTGCCCGGCAGGGCGCGCAGTTTCCCGCCGGTGTCGCCTTCGGGGAGGCGGTGCGAGAACTGTCGGCGCAGGTCGGTGATCCATTCTTGATTCGCCAGCAGCCACTGGTCGGGGTCGTTGAACGCCTCAATCGACACGGGGTTCGAGCCCAGTGACAGTCCGGTGACGCCGCCTCCGACCAGCATCCACGGGTATCGGCCGGTAGCGGCCGGCGGCGGTGACGACCGGTATAGCTGCAGGTGGGCGTCGGGGATCCGGTTGCCCAACCGTGACAGTTCCGCCGCGTCGAGCAGGCCGTACCCCACGAACAGGCGGGTGAGCTGCTTCCAGATTTCGTCTTGGAGGCCGGTGGCGGTCTGGAGGATCGACCAGAATCCGATGCCGTACTTGCGCACTTCCCGGTGCATCCGCGCCAGCTGGTTCGATAGTGCGATCCGCGCTTCCGAGGAGTTGCGGGGGTCGATCGGCCCGCCCCAGCGGTGCGCCTCGTCGATGTCGACCTGCACGTTCAGCGGGGTGCCGCGGGAGAACTCCTGCTGTCCGACAAGCTCGAGGGTGGTCAACAGCTGGCGGATGATGCGGGCCTTGACGTCGTCGGAGTCCAGGAGGCGGATCGCGTCGCCGACGGCGTCGTCGTCTCCGTCCCCGGCGCTGCTGAGGTGCATCCTCGACAGGTCGGCGCTCAGATCGAGAATCAACCACGGTGCTGGTTCCCCGGGCTTGGGGGACATGACCTCCCGCATCAGGCCCCACGCGTCACGTCGGCGATCCTCTGGCCCAAGGTCGGTGTCCTTGGCGCCTGCGGCGATCTTCGCTGCGCCGGAGGGCGAGTAGGGCGACCACAGTGAGTGCAGCGCCGCAAAGGGGGCCAGCAGTCGCGCGAATGTCCGGTCGCCGTCCTCGTCGAGCGCCCCGGCGGGCAGCTTGTCCAGCAGGGTCGGGTCGATGGGTTCCCCATCGGGGCCGACGGGGATGCCCTCTGCGTTGGTGCGGCGAAGCCGAATGGTGCGTCGGACGCGCTCCTGCTGTTCACGGCCGGCGTAGATCGTGCCGGCGGGCAGGATGTCGTCGAGGTAGCTCAGCAGGTAGCGCATCAGCGCATCCGGGGCGGCCAGCGTCCAGTCCCCGGTCTGGCAGGCCGATTCGAGGGCTTTGGTGTCGCGCAGTGCCGATTCCAGCGCGGACCGGGCAGCGGCGACCTGTTCGTCGGCCCCGGACCCGAACGCCAGACTGCGGAACCATCCGGCTTCGGCGAGCAGTAGCAGGAACAGGGGCGCGTCCTTGCGCAGGCGCAGAGACTGGGAGAGCCTCGCGGCGTGCACGGTCCTGCCGCACGCCTCGGCTAAACCGATGAGGGAGAACGGCAATCCGAACCCATTTACGAACTGGCCCTGCGGGTCGAGAATAACGTGACCTTTTCCGGTCCACCGCAGGTCATTGGCCAGAACGTACGAATGTAAGTTCGACTTGCCGCTACCTGTCGCGCCCAGCGTGGCGCCGTGCACCGAGCCGGAAGGGCCCGAGAAATCCGGCAGCGTGAACGGCACCAGAACATCCGATCCGCGGAGCGGCCCGATGTAGGCCGGCGCCCGGTCGCTGGCCATGATTTCGTCCGCAGCCTCCTGCGTCAACACCTGCACCGTAGTCCCGGTGGCCGGGGAGGTCGACAGGGTGGTGCCATAGCGGGTCCAGTTGCCGCCGCCGTCGTCGCGGAAGACCGCCTCGATCTTGACCGTCACCGACCGGGTGTCGTTGTCGTCGCCCGCGCACTCCAGGGACTGCCCCGAGGCCACGTGCGGAGCCAACGGGGAGGTCGGCGCAAGATGGGGGTTGACCGTCTGGATTCCGGTGACCGTGCCCAGCCCGAGCTCGCAGGATCCGTCGGTGTACTGGTTACGCAGCATCACCATCGTCCCGAGTAGAGGTTTGCCGTAGGCGTCTCGCTGCAGATTCAGCACCACCGAGGTGCAGTCCGACGGCGATCCGACGACGGCGATGCGATCAGCGCCGAATTGGCTCACAGGGGCTCCATTCGTTAAGCGTCGGCGCGACACTATCGGCGCGTACTGACAACTGTGGTGTCGTGCGGAGCTCGCGAGTTCGGAGGGCTATAACACGCCCGTGCGATACGATTTTGTCGATCGGAACAAATTGCGGTAAGGGAAGGGGCCTCTGATGAGCGCCAAGAAGAAGGTCTTCGCCGTCGGTGCGTTGACGCTCGGCGGCATCGCCGGAGCCACAGGGACTGCGTACGCCGCGCAGGGAGGCGTCGCCACCGAGGCGCCGAGCGGGACCACGACCATTGCGACGCAGTCGCCGAGCGCGAAATCCGACACAGCCAAGCCCACCTCCACCAAGAAGCAGAGCTCGTCGCCGAAGCAGACCTCTGCCCCGGCACCGACCATCAAGCAGGCCGAGAAGTCGCAGTCCCGCGCCTCCAGCGGCGGACAGGGCGGCGTCACCACCGAACTTCCTGCCGAGCGCAAGGCTGAGGCCAAGACGGACGCCAAGCCTGCGGCGACCACCGCTCCGACACAGCAGGCGAGCGCCCCCGCCCGGGCGCAGGCCGATACCTCCGCTCGCGCGGCAACCACCGCCACTCCCGCGGCCGTGACGCAGTCCGCCCCCACGGCCACGGTGCAGCCGGCATCGCGTGTCACACCTGCGCAGGCCGCCTCGCCGCAGGCCACCTCGCCGCAGGCCGTGGCGCCGCAGGCCGTGGCGCCCCAGACCGCTCAGCAGGAGACTGCGCCCTACGCCGATGTCTCCGCTGTCTCCGGCGCCGATACTGCAGGCGAGTCCAGGGGGCAGGGCGGTGTGGCTACCGAGCTACCTGCCCCCGACCCGGCACCAGCCGCCGACGCCACCGTGGAAGC
>Ga0194138_10000525_pt1 | contig 18131 bp, 14 predicted proteins | sample TARM_MetaG_T2_14_FD_134022 | JGI IMG/M metagenome (GOLD analysis project Ga0194138, IMG submission 134022) | Freshwater microbial communities from Pennsylvania, USA, analyzing microbe dynamics in response to fracking - TARM_MetaG_T2_14 (version 2) | ecosystem: Environmental > Aquatic >...
CCTGGAATGGCTGGGAGCGCACCAGCGACGGTGGCGATCCGAAGGACTACGACAGCCTTTATACCTCCGGCCAGGTCGGGGTTGATCCGAGCACCGGCGAAGTTAAGTGGTTCTACCAGCACACCCCGAACGATGCCTGGGATTTCTCCGGCAACAACGAACTGGTGCTGTTCGACTACCAAGACAAGAGCGGCAAGACCGTCAAGGCCACCGCCCACGCTGACCGCAACGGCTTCTTCTATGTGGTCGACCGTAAGGACGGCAAGTTGAAGAACGCCTTCCCCTTCGTCGACAACATCACCTGGGCCAGCCATATCGACCTCAAGACCGGACGCCCGGTCGAACGTGAAGGCCAGCGCCCACCAAGGCCCGAACCAGGTGAAACACGCGGCAAATCGGTCGAGGTCTCGCCACCCTTCCTCGGCGGCAAGAACTGGAACCCCATGGCCTACAGCCAGGACACCGGTCTGTTCTACGTGCCTGCCAACCACTGGAAAGAGGATTACTGGACCGAGGAAGTCAGCTACAAGAAAGGCAACGCCTACCTCGGACAGGGCTTTCGCATCAAGCGCATGTACGACGACCACGTCGGCATTCTGCGCGCCATGGACCCCACCACCGGCAAGGTCGCCTGGGAACACAAGGAGCCACTGCCCTTATGGGCCGGCGTGCTGGCAACCAAGGGCAATCTGGTCTTTACCGGCACCAGCGATGGTTACTTCAAGGCCTTCAACGCGAAAACCGGCGCCGAGCTGTGGAAATTCCAGACCGGTAGCGGAATCATCTCCCCGCCGATTACCTGGGATCAGGACGGCCAACAATACATCGGCGTGACCGTCGGCTATGGCGGCGCGGTGCCGCTATGGGGTGGCGACATGGCCACACTGACCAAGCCGGTCGCGCAGGGTGGTTCGTTCTGGGTATTTAAACTACCCGAGTGGGACAGCAAGACCGCGAAGCGCTGACTTGTTCGGCCTTTATGGCCCCGTGGCCGAATGAATTCGGCCCTACGGACAGCCATGGAATTGATCGGGAACCGGCAGAGTTGGCGCTCTCGGTTCCCGGCATCCAGCTCTCAGCTTCTTGTGAGAGCGGACTTGTCCGCGATTTAGCAGCTAACGCCGCTCCAGAACCTCCCCATCCCAACAGGGAACCTGTCATGAAATCACCCAATCTTCTGCTTCCCCTCCTGCTGCTTGCCAGCATCACAGCCCATGCCGATGGCGATCAGCCGACCATCAACGGCTGCGTACTACAGCCCGAAAGCCAATGCCCCAACGCCGATTTGCGCGGCGCCGACCTCAGCAACATGGACCTGAGCAAAATCAATCTGGCCGGAGCCAATCTGTCCGGCGCAAATCTGCGTCACACCCGGCTTGATCTGGCCAATCTGGAGAAAGCAGACCTCAGCGGTGCCATCCTCAACCGTGCCAGCCTGCAACAGGCCAATCTGCGCCTGACGAATTTCACCAATGCCCGACTGGTCGCGATCCAGGGCTGGGGGCTATTCGCCCAAGCAGCCCAGTTCCAGAGTGCCGACCTGTCTGCCGCCAACCTGGAATTCGCCCGCATGAGCGGGGCCAAATTGCATGGAGCGAAGCTGACGGCAGCGAACCTGGAAATGGCCTGGCTGAGCAAGGCCGACCTCAAGGGCGCCGACCTTACCGATGCCAACCTGCAGGAAGCCAAGCTGAACGACGCCAACCTGGCCAGCGCCACCCTTACCGGCGCACGCCGCCACTACGCAACCTTTCAGGGAACCAACATGGAGCAATGCACCGATTGCCCACAGGATTGGGAGAAATAACGCTCGCGGACAAGTCCGCCACCACCACGGTGCGGCCTCGCGCACAGGCTAAACAACCACACCGATCCCCGTGGGAGCGGACTTGTCCGCGGGCTTTAGGGCAGTCATAACCAGATCGCATCCCATAACGGATAATCCCCCACCCGCTCGACCAGTCCGGCACGCAGAGGGTTAGCCACGATATAGCGGGCGACAGCTGGCAGATCTTCATCCTTGCGTAACGCGCGGTCGTGATAGCCGTTCTGCCATAACGCCCCTTCGCGCCCCAGGCGGCGGTTTATCGCGCGGGCGCTGTTGCTCTTGATGCGTTTCATCAGTTCATCCAGCGGGCGGTCTTGCAGGCTAACCAGCCAGTGAAGATGGTCGGGCATGACCACCCAGGCCAGTGACGTGGCCCAGCCTTGTTCATGTGTCGCACGCAACTCTGCGACCAGCAGGCGACCTGTAGCGAATGCCCCGAGCAGCGGCTCACGCCGGCGTACCGTGGTGGTCAGGAGATAACAGCGGCCCGATTCGGAAAAGCGCCCGAGGCGCAGCCGGTGGGCGGCGATGATGGAGCGGGACATTCCATTGTCTTCGTTGGATTAACGGTTATGGATGTAGCACAAACGCTCGCAGGGAAATCCGCGCTGGATCATAAAAGCAAAGCTCGCGGACAAGTCCGCTCCCACGGTTGTCCAGTCTTTTGTGGGAGCGGACTTGTCCGCGAGCTTTTAGGCCTTACCCCACCGCCCGCTCACCCACGCGCAACACGCCCGTATCGATGGCCAGATGTACCAGCTCAGCCTGGGAGCTGACCTGCAGTTTGCTCTTGAGCAGGGTCAGGTAGTTGGACACCGTCTTGCCGCTGATGCACAGGCGTTCGGCAATGACTCTGGCCGGCGTGCCCTTGGCCAGCATCACGAATATCTCGAACTCTCGCTGCGTCATGCCCTGCAGGCGTGGATCCTGCGCATTGGCTGCAGTCGGGTTGCGCGCCAGCTGGGTCGCCAGTGGCTGTTCGATATAGGCGTAGCCGGCCAGCGTGCGCCGTACCGCATCCACCAGCACTTGCGGTGAAGAGCTTTTGGTGATGTAGCCCGCGGCACCGGCATCGAGCGCCTGCCGCACCAAGGGCAACTCATCGTGCATGCTGAAAAACAGCACCCGCAGTTGCGGCAGCCGCTGGATCAGTCGACGAGTGGTTTCCAGCCCACTGATACCGGGCAGGCCGACATCCATGATCACCAGACTGGGGATCTCTTCCTGCACTTTTGCCAGTGCTTCTTCGCCATCGCAGGCCTCGACCACCTGAGCCTCAGGCAGCAATGCACGCAGGAGCGCCGCGTAGCCCTGGCGGACCACGGCATGATCGTCGACGAGAAGAATCTTCATTCGGCCATGATCTCCATCAGCGGAATACTCAGAAGAATCGCCCAGCCACTGCCGGAACGACTGGAAAGGGTCAGGGTTCCGCCCAGACAGCGCGCCCGTTCACGCATCGAACGCAACCCGATTCCCAGCGGTCGCGCCTCGCTCGCGCCACAGCCGTTGTCGCGGACCAGCAGCAGCAAGCGCCCGCCGCGCAGACGCAAACGGATGCACACCCGGCTCGCATGAGCGTGTCGGGCCACATTGGTCAGCGCCTCCTGCAGCAGCCGGTACAGGTGTTCCTTGGTGTTCAATGGCAATGCCGGAATGCGCCCATCGACATGCAGGCGCAGCTCGATACCCTGGGCGTCCCGCCATTGCTGACCCAGCAGGCGGATCGCTTCCGGCAGCTCCAGATGCTCGAGCATCACCGGGTACAGCTCGCGGGTCAGACGACGGAAGCCGTTCTGCAATTGCTCGCAGTTGTCATCCAGCCTTCGCGCGGTGCTGGCAACCAGCTTTGGCTGATCCTTGACGGCCTGCAACAGGCAGGCCTGGGCGCGTATGCCAGCCAGGTACTGGCCAAGATCGTCGTGCAGTGTCTGCGCCAGCTGGGTGCGCTCGCGCTCCTGCAGGGCCAGCAGCGAATGCGTCAGTTCATCGTTCTCTCGCCGGGCGCTCTGCAAAGAGGTGACCATCCGGTTGAAATGCCCGGCGAGCTGACGCGCTTCGGCCAGCGAGTGGCTATCCAGACGGCTATCGAGCTGGCCCCGGGAAACCTGCTCCAGAGCTGCAAGCAGTTCATCCAGCACCGCCAGCGCCGGTCGCAGCGCCCAGCGGATCGCCAACAGGCTGAGCAGCAGCGCAAAGCCGAACAGGGTCAGCAGTTGCAGCAGCGAATCCCAGACCTCGTCGATCTCGTCACCCGGATCGACGCTCAGCTGCAACAGCCTGCCATCCGGCAGCGGCAGAGTTACCGGTTCGGCGAGTTCGGCCGGGTAGATCTGATAATCGAGCCAGGAACGCCCGTTCTGCAACTCCGACATCTGCCCAGGCTCCAGCCAGCGCACGCGAACATGCCGCAGGTTGTCAGTGAGTTCCGCTTGCAACGCGGCAGGGTCGCGTTCGGCGACTTCGCTCAGGTAGGTGACCATCGCTTGCGCGGCGTCCAGTTCACGGCCCACGTCATGGCTGGCCTGACGCAGCAGTACCAGCAGACAAACCGTGCCGATCAGGCCGAAGAACAGCGAGACCAGCCAGTAGATGCGCCAGAGTGCGGACATTGAGGCTCGTCCCGGCTGGAAGAATTACTTGACGATGAATTCGCCTTGCATGCCCTTGTTCTGCAGCCCCTTGCAATAGAAGGGATAGTTGCCGGGCTTGATCGGCAGGAAGAATATCTCGGCCTCACCGGCATCCTCGAACTCCAGCTCGAGCAGCGTCACAGCCTTGATCTCGATACCGCCCGCCTCGACCTTGCGCAGGAAGATCGACTGGGCGAATTCGGGGGCCTGAAATGCACATTCCTTCTGGCCATCGGAGCTGATCTTGAGCTGATAGGCGACGCCGGTTTCAAGCTGATACTGCTTCTGGGAAACCGCGTAATCGCTTTCCTCGGAGCCGAACGCAAGATCCGGCAGCGACTGCGTGCGCAGCGTCAGGTCACCCGCCGCATGGCTCTGGTCAAAGCCGATCAGGCTGCCGATGAAGAGGATATTGAGCAAAAAGGGCTTGGCTACGCGCATGGGGCTGATCTCTTTTGTTGTTATCGATGTGCCTATCCTATGGGCACGACCCCCACCGCCCTTTACTACCTTGGTACACAGCGACTGGTACTTTCTGCATATTCCCCCGCTCCGACAGGGTTCCTATGCTGGCCGCAACGCCACAGGAGCTCCCCATGCGCCATTTCCTGCAACACGCCAGCTGCCTGATCGCCCTTGCCTGCTGCGCCGCATTGGCTCATGCCGCGCCAGCCAAGGAACTGTCCGTGCGTATCGGTTACCTGGGTTATCGCCCCGATCCCGGCCCGCTGCTCTCCAACGTGATTCCCGAACCAGCGGATGCCGGGCAGCGCGGGGCCGAGCTGGCCATTGCCGACAGCAACACCACGGGACGTTTCCTCAAGCACAGCTACCAGCTGCAAGCGGTGAGCAGCGAGACCCCCGAGCAATGGCTCGAAGAAGCCCGCAAGCTGCATACCGACGGCCTGCGCCTGTTCGTGATCAATGCGCCGGCCGCCTCGCTGCGACAACTCGCCGAGGCGCTACCCGACAGTCTGCTGATCAATGCTGGCAGCGCCGCTGACGAGCTGCGGACCGACCTTTGCCTGCCCAACGTGCTGCACACCCTGCCCAGCCGCAGCATGCTCGCCGACGCGCTGGGCCAGTTCCTGTCCGTGCGTCGCTGGAATCGCTGGCTGCTGATCACCGGCCCGACCGCCGAGGACCAAGCCTATGCCGAGGCCCTGAAGCGCGCAGCCAAACGCTTCGGTCACAAGATCGTCGAGGAAAAGACCTGGAGCTTCGACAACGACCAGCGCCGCAGCGCCCAGGCGGAAATGCCGCTGTTCACCCAGGCCCGCGAATACGACGTGGTGGTGGTGGCCGACGAGCGAGGTGATTTTGGCGAGTACGTGCCCTACCACACCTGGCTGCCGCGCCCTGTCGTCGGCACCCAGGGCCTGACGCCCACCGGTTGGCACAAGACGGTTGAAACCTACGGTGCCGCACAACTGCAAAAACGCTTCGAGGCCCATGCCGATCGCTGGATGAATGACCGCGACTTCGCCGCCTGGATGGGCGTGCGCAGCCTCGCGGCGGCAGTTACCAAGCTTGGCGAGGCGGACCCTCAGGCCATCCGCCAGCTATCGCTCAGCGAAGAATTGCCACTCGATGGCTTCAAGGGCCGCAAGCTGACCTTCCGCCCGTGGAACGGTCAGTTGCGTCAGCCGATTCCGCTGGTGCATCCACGCGGGCTGGTTTCCAACTCGCCGCAGGATGGCTTCCTGCATCCCTCCAGCGAACTCGACACCCTGGGCTTCGATGCGCCTGAAAGCCGCTGTCGCCTGAGAGAGGATCAATCATGAATCACAAGACAATCGCAGCCCTGCTGGGCTTGGCACTGCTGACCAGCACCCCGGCCAATGCCAACGAGGAGATGAGTTACGAGGCCTATATCGACAGCCCCAAGCGAATCAAATGCATGTACGGCTACGTCACCGCCAAGACCGGCAATTTCGAGGCAGCCAAAACCATCTTTGAGGACTGTGTAGCGCGCTGGAACGATGTGTATTCGCTGATCTGGCTGGCGCAAATGTACGAGAACGGCAACGGCGTCGAGCCTGATCTTGCCAAGTCCTCCGCGCTGCTCAGGCAGGGCGCGGAGCAGCCCGACAACATCAGTTACGTGAGCCTCGCGCGTTATCACTGGGGCGTAGCCCTGGCCGAGGGGCGCGGCGTGGAGGCTGATCACGCCGCGGCACGCGGGTGGCTGCAGCGCGCCGCTGCGGATGGTCAGACTGAAGCCAACGATTACCTGCTGCGCCTGGACGAGATCAGTAACGCCGATTCGACCCGCTAACGGGCGCCACCCATAAAACAAGAGAACACGACCATGACCCGAACCCTCCTTGCCGCCGCCATTTCCTGCGCCCTGGCGTGCGCCAGCGCTTCCGCCCTGGCTGCTACCGCCTACGTTTCCAACGAGAAGGACAACACCCTCAGCGTGATCGACCTGAACACCCTGGAAACGGTCGAGACCCTGGAGGTCGGCATGCGCCCGCGCGGCCTGACCCTGTCCCATGACAACAAGCTGCTTTATATCTGCGCCAGCGATTCGGACACCGTGCAGGTGATGGACCTGGCCACGCGGCAGATCATCAAGCAGCTGCCGTCAGGCGCCGATCCCGAGCAGTTCGCCCTGCACCCGAACAACAAGTGGCTGTATATCTCCAACGAGGATGATGCCCTGGTCACTGTCGTGGATGTGGACGACGGACAAGTGCTGGCGCAGATCGACGTTGGCGTCGAACCTGAAGGCATGGCCGTCAGCCCCGATGGCAAATGGGCAGTGAACACCAGCGAAACCACCAACATGCTGCACTGGATCGATACCGCCACCAACGAACTGGTGGACAACACCCTGGTCGATCAGCGCCCGCGTCACGTCGAGTTCACCAAAGATAGCAAGCTCCTCTGGGCCTCCTCGGAAATCGGCGGCACGGTCAGCGTGGTCGATGTGGCGCAGCGGCAAATCATCAAGACGCTGAACTTCGCCATCAAGGGCGTCCACCCGGACAAGGTTCAGCCCGTGGGCATCAAGCTCAGTTCGGACGGCAAATACGCCTTCGTCGCCCTCGGCCCGGCCAACCATATTGCCGTGGTCGATGCACAAACCTATGAAGTGCTCGATTACCTGTTGGTAGGCCGACGTGTCTGGCACATGTCGTTCAACCTGGACGAAAGCCAACTGCTGACCACCAACGGTGTGAGCGGTGATGTCTCGGTGATCGACGTGAAGACGCTCAAGGTGATCAAGTCGATCAAGGTGGGTCGCTATCCCTGGGGCGTGGTGGTGGCGCCATGATCGCCTTGCAGGTCGAGGGCCTCGGCTTTGCCTATGGTGATCGACAGGCCCTGCGTGACGTTGGTTTTACAGCCGCCGCAGGGCGTTTCACCGCCCTGCTCGGCCCCAACGGCGCTGGCAAGTCGACGCTAATCGCCCTGCTCACGCGACTCTACGACCTGCAGCAGGGCGAAATTTGCGTGGCGGGTTTCAGCCTGCGCTCGCACCCACGCGAAGCGCTGCGACGCCTCGGCGTGGTATTCCAGCAAAGCACGCTGGACCTGGACCTCAGTGTCGAACAGAACCTGCGTTATCACGCCGCCCTGCATGGCATGCCACGCGTGCTGGCCAACGAGCGCATCGAGCAGGAACTGCAACGTCAGCAACTCGTTGAACGACGAAAAAGCCGGGTGCGCGAGCTCAATGGCGGCCATCGTCGACGAGTCGAAATCGCCCGCGCCTTGCTGCACAAACCGAGCCTGCTGCTGCTCGACGAAGCCAGTGCCGGCCTTGACCCTGCCAGCCGTCAGGCCCTCAACCTTCACGTGCGCTCACTGTGTCAGAGCGAAGGCATGAGCGTGCTGTGGACCACGCACTTGCTCGACGAAGTGCACGCCGACGACGAGCTGCTGATTCTCAACCGCGGAAAGCTGGTGGCCCAGGGCCGCGCCGCCGAGCTGTCCAGCGTCGATGGCAGTCTGGAGGCAACCTTCGCCCGTCTGACCCGCGTAAACCGTAGCCTGGATTAGCCGAAGGCGTAATCCTCGCAAAAACCCCATGACGAAAGCGCCTGCGGCGATTCCATCCTACCCACCCTCGCGACCACTGGAGTACCGCTCATGAATGCCCATTGGGAATGCCTGCGGGCCATTGTCTTTCGCGAATGGCTGCGTTTCGTCCAGCAACGCTCACGCTTTCTCAGCGCCCTGGTGCGACCGCTGTTGTGGCTGGTGGTGTTTGCCGCCGGTTTTCGTGCCGCGCTGGGCATCGCCATCATCGAGCCCTACGACACCTACATCACCTATGAAACCTATATCGTGCCGGGGCTGGCCTGCATGATCCTGCTGTTCAACGGCATGCAGGGTTCGCTGTCGATGGTTTATGACCGTGAAATGGGCAGCATGCGCGTACTGCTGACCAGCCCCATGTCGCGCAGTTTTCTACTGGCCAGCAAGCTCCTGGCCACCGCACTGATTTCCTTGCTGCAGGTGTATGCGTTTCTCGGCATTACCTGGCTGTACGGCGTACAACCGCCCGCGCTGGGCCTGCTCGGGGCGCTGCCCGCGCTGTTACTGGTGGCATTACTGCTAAGTGCGCTGGGCCTGCTGCTGTCCAACGGCATCCGCCAGCTGGAGAACTTTGCCGGGGTGATGAATTTCGTCATCTTTCCGATGTTCTTTCTGTCTTCAGCGCTCTATCCGCTGTGGAAAATGCGTGAAGCCAGCGACTGGCTGTACTGGCTCTGCGCCCTGAATCCTTTCACCCACGCCGTGGAGCTGGTGCGCTATGCGCTTTACGGGCAGTTGAATACACTGGCGCTCGCCGTCTGCCTGGGCCTGACGCTGCTGTTCAGCCTGCTTGCAGTGCTCAGCTTCAATCCCCAGCATGCCGCGCTGCGCCGCAGTGCATGATGAGCCACTACTACTTTGGTGCCGGTTTGACTGTCGATTGTAGGATTTCAAAAAGACGCCCGGTGAATTGTAATAAGACCGACCGAAGTACTGGGGCATTGCAGCCGTCGCGCTAAAAACGATCTGCCCACCATAATCAAAACAATGAGGTGACCGGTCTTGTACAAGATACTGATCGCAGATGACCATCCGCTCTTTAGGGAAGCCATTCACAACGTCATCAGGGACGGCTTTCCGGACAGCGAGATACTGGAAACGGCCGACCTCGACAGCGCTCTGGCGCTGACGCTGGAGCACGATGATCTTGATCTGGTGCTGCTGGACCTGAACATGCCCGGCATGCACGGGCTCAACGGCCTGATCAATCTGCGCAACGAAGCACCGACCATCCCCGTCGTGATCGTGTCCGCCGAACAGGACAAACAGATCGTGCTGCAGGCGATCACCTATGGCGCCTGCGGTTTCATCACCAAGTCCTCGCCACGCGCACAGATGACCGAAGCCATCGAGCAGATTCTCAACGGCAACGTCTACCTGCCCTCGGACATCATCCGCAGTCAGAAAGCGACCACTCGTCACTCCTATCACAACGAGCCGGGAATCCCGCCCGAACTCCTGCAGGCACTCACGCGCAAGCAGCTGTTGGTGCTCGAGCGCATGACCAAGGGTGAATCCAACAAACAGATCGCCTACAACCTCGACATCGCCGAAACCACGGTAAAGGCCCACGTCTCGGCTATTCTGCGCAAGCTCAACGTACACAACCGGGTGCAGGCGATTCTCTCGGCCGGCGATATCGACTTCGCGGCCTATCTGCGCCGCTGAAACAGCCCTCTCTACATTGCCCTTCCCGCCGTGGTCGCCCAGCGTCCACGGTTTTTTTGCATCGCGGTTTGTCGAGGAAGCGGAGATGACACCGGACTGGCAATACAGGCGCTGATTGGGCGTTTTGTGTTGAATGGCGATTGCTGAGTCGCTTGATAGCTTGGTTTCGCCCTGCTGGGCGACCTACTTTTTCCAATCGCGGAAAAAGTAGGCAAAAACGCTTGCCCCTGCATCCGGCCCTACGCTGCGCTCCGGGTTCGTTCGCGCAATCGTCACTCCAGGGGCCGGCTTACAAGGGCCATCCATGGCCCTTTAAGCCTCTCGCCGCATCCATGCGGCTCGCTCCCTTACGCAACGATTGCGCTCACCCTCCTGAAAGGGGCGCTAGGTGTCGCTTGGCAGGCCGTGCAAAGGAAAATGCAAAGCGCTCAAACCTCAGGCGACTCGGACTCCGTTCCCCCCCAGTACACTCGATAAACGCCTTGACCTCTAAAGCTGGCAAGGCACCACTCTTGCCAGTCCGGCAGCAGGCATCCATCCCCAGGAATGCGGAAACCTTATATTCAGCCAGCAGCGTGACCATGCTCCAGCATATGGCACATGGCAGTCTTGAGCTTCATTGGGCGGATCGGCTTGTGCATCAGCATGTGCCCCAGTTCCCGGACCTGCAGTTTGAGGTCGTTGCTGTAGTTGGCGGTGATCAATAGCACCGGCAGCGAGTGTGCGCGGCGCTCATTGACGGTGGTCACCACATCCAGTCCGTTGCAGCCGTTGTCCAGGTGATAATCGGCGATGATCAGGTCGGCATCAGCGTGGAAGTTGTCGACCTGCCGCGCCAGATCTTCTTCCGACAACGCGGTGGTCACCACGCAACCCCAGCCTTCGAGCAGGGTGCGCATGCCCGCGCAGATGGCTGCATCGTTGTCGATGACCCAAACCCTGGCGCCGTGCAGACGCTCCAGCAGCAGCTCGGTGCTGGGTGACTCGACCCGGCTTCTGGAAATGCGTCTGGCCAGCGGTACTTCGACGGCGAATACCGAGCCTCGCCCCGGCTGCGAGCGCACCAGGATGCGGTGGCCCAGCATGCGTGCAATCTTTTCAACGATGGCCAGGCCCAGGCCGAGACCGCGATCCTGACTGGGTTGCACCGCATCGCCTCGCTTGAACTCCTGAAACACTTCTTCCAGTTTGTCTTCCGCGATGCCCACCCCGGTATCCCAGACTTCTATGGACAGGCTCTGGCGCCGTCGCCGGCAACCCAGCAGTACACGTCCCGTGGGGGTGTAACGAATGGCGTTGGTCAGCAGGTTGCGCAGGATTCTGGCAAGCAGCTGGATATCGCTGCGCACCAGGGCTGTGCTGGGGATGTAGTCCAGGCGCAGCGCTTCGGTGCCGGCGATTTGCCGGAACTCAACGGCCAGGTTTTCCAGCAGTTCGCTGACGGCGAAAGAGGCAATATCCGGCTTGATCACGCCGGCGTCGAGTTTGGAGATGTCCACCAGGGTGCCCAGCAGATTTTCCACGTCCTCCAGGGAATTGCTGATGTTGCGAATCAGCCCACCGCTCGGTGTCGCCTGCTCCAGCAGTGCGCTGGTGAACAGCCGTGCAGCGTTGAGCGGTTGCAACAGGTCGTGGCTCACTGCGGCAAGGAACTTGGTCTTGGACAGGTTGGCCAGCTCCGCTTCACGCTTGGCTTCGCGCAGGCGGGCTTCGGCATGAGCACGCTCGTCGATTTCGCACAGCAATTGTTCATTCAGGCTGGTCAGTTCCGCCGTCCGCTCACGCACCCGTTGTTCAAGATTCTGATAGGCCTGGTGCAGCGCCTCGGCGGTGCGACGGCGGTCGGTGATGTCCTGGATCAGCACGAAGATGCCAGCCACCTCGCCACTGGCCAGGCGGTTGGGCACATAGGAACGCAACATATAGCGTTGCTGGCCGGCGTGGTTGGGCTCGGCCATTTCAAAGCTGATGCTTTCACCGGACAGCGCCCGGTCGATATAGGGTTCAAGCTGCTGCCAGTGCTCGCCGCTGTGAATGTCGCGCAGGCACTGGCCGAGCATGCCGTCCCTGGGCCAGCGGTACCATTCCTCGTAGACCTTGTTGGTGAAGGCATAAGTCAGGTCGGCTGACACGTAGGCGATCAGGGCCGGCACATGGTCGGTGATCAGGCGTATCCAGCGCTCGCTTTCACGCAGTGCCTCGGCATGCCGGTAGCGTTCGGTGATGTCGGTGAAGGTATTGACGAAGCCGCCGGTAGGCAGCGGATGGGTGCGGATCTCCAGCGTGCGTCCATCGAACAGATGCTGCTCCAACTCGGTCAGTGGCTGGCCACCGATACCGCGCGTACCGGGTGTCAGCAACTTGAGTTCGCTGTCGGCCATGACCTCCTCGAAGGGGCGGTGCGCCTCTATCGGCGCCAGGCCGCAGAGTTCCAGGAAGCGGCGATTCCACAACTCCAGACTGCCATCGGCGCTGATCATCGCGACCCCCTGGGACAGGTTGTCCACGGCCCGCTGCAACAGCCGGGATTTCTGCGCCAGCGCCTGTTCGCGGCGCATGGTTTCGCTGATCTTGACCTCGGTGATATCGGTATAAAGCATCACCAGCCCACCCTCACGGGTCGGACGTTCGCTGACCTGCACCCAGCGCCCGGTATGCAGACGGTAGACCGTGGGCTCGTTGCCCTTGCCGCGATGTTCCTCGGCGATCAGCCCGCTGCTTTCTGCCAACCGGCGCATGTCGGCCAGACGCGTGCCGCCATGGATGCGGGCACCGGTACGGTTCCAGAGCGATTTGAAGCGGCGGTTGAACAGGACAATGCGCTGATCCTTGTCGAACAGCACGAAGGCGTCGGAAATGCTTTCGATGGCATCGACCAGCAGTTGGTGCGCCGTTTCCGCCCGCAGCCGGGCGTCGCTGAGCAGGCGGTTGCTGGCCTTCAATTCGGCCATTGTCTGGTTGAGCGCATCGGTGCGCTCACGCACCTGCTCAGCCAGCACCACCGAATGCTGAAATGCCGCATAGGAGGCATCGCGACCGGAGCTGCTGGATTCGATGCGTTCGATCAGCGCCGCATTGATACGGTGCAGCTTGGCGTTCTCGCGCTCGAGTTCGACCAGACGATTCGGCAGCTCAGCGACCTCCCCGTCCTCCGGGGCGACCAATGGCGACCCCGGTGAAGGTCTGATTGATGTGCATGCCATTGAACTGTTCTCCGTAGGTGTTGAAACCGATCACTCTCTGGCGTCGGAGAAAGGCGGAAATCTGCTCCGTGGTGCCGTTGCTCTCGATTTCCATCCGCCGCAGAAAGCAGTCGCAGCCCAGGGTCAGCAGGGTTTCACCGAGGCGTTGCTCAAGGCGCTCGAACAGTGTCTCGAGATTGGGCATCAGCGGACCGGGGCGCATGGCGGTCAGCACGATGCCGTTCTCCACGGCGCAATAGAAGGTCAGGCTCAGGTCTTCGTTGACCTTCTGAATGGAGCGCACGTAGTAATGCTCGTTAATGCGCACTGCCAGCGGATGGGCGGCAAACAGCGCATGGTTGAGATCAGCAACGTCCACGCCGATCAGGCGGGCGTACTCCTCGGCAGCAGGTTCGGCGTTCAGCTCATAGACCCGCCGGGCATTGCTGTCGGCCATGGTCACCACCAGCTTTTCGCTGCGCGGCAGCATGTGGTGGGTGGTGAACACTTCGAAATCCAGCCAGGTATTGATCAGCACCACGATGGCCGCGCCGCTGCGGAAGGTGCCGTCGTAATAGACGTAGGTATCGGTCAGATGGTTGTCGTCACCTGCCGAGCCGCCGAAATGGGGAATGCTGCCAAAGGCAGCGCTGAGTGCCGAAAGAACGATCTCCTCCCGACTGGACAGGCCATCGAGCAGCGTCAGGGCGAAACTGTGGTCCTTGATCGGCGCCAGCGAGTTGCTGCGGCAATCACTGCCAAGACGCTCCACCAGTTGCTGGGCGTCGGTCAGGCTGAAGCGATCCATCTCGACGATCAGTTCGCTGGCAATGGAAAAACTGCGGTGATCAAAGCCGACAGCGGTCACGCAGCTGCGGCTATAGCCCTGGGCGGTGATCTCCCCCGCCGAGGTGCAGCCGACCAGTCGCACACCGCCGAAGTACTGTTGCAGCGCATCACCCAGGGCCGGCAGATCATATTCGGCAGAACAGAAGAACAGCACAAAACCGAGGTGGGGATGAATCAGCTGGCGGGCCAGATCCTGGGCCACAGTCTCCGCGTCCCTGGCTTCGGACATCGCCGTGCGTATCACTTCGGTTCTTTGTTCGATCACGCACCGCACTCCCGCACCACTGAATCGGATTCGACTCCATTCTTGGGCAGGCTCTGGGGCGGGCAAATGCTACTTGAGTACCGGTCGCAGCCTGCCAAGGTCGTAACGCGACGAAATCACGCATAGCGGTAAACGAAAAGGCCGGCATTCCCGAGGAATACCGGCCTTTTCATGATGTGGCAGCGGGGCATGGTGTGCGCTCAGCGCACGGGCCACTGCGATGCAACGGATGGCTCGACCTACGGTTCGGACTCCATCCGCGCCCTGCTTGTGTGCGGCTTAAAAACTCAGCGCAGCACCGACGGCGAAGGTACGGGTGTCTTCGTTCACCGCGTTGTTGCCATTGCGACCACGGACTTCCAGCTCGTTGAGTTCGGCCACCAGGGTCAGGTTGTCGTTAACGCTGTGGAACAGCGCGACACCACGGGTTTCAAAATCGGCTGCGGTACCAAGGCCGTTACCGTCATCCTCGGTTGTTCCGTAGGAGAGCGCCACGCGGTTCTTGCCGAAGCGGTAGGAGCCTTGCAGCAGGTAGCCGTCGCTGTCGACTTCGCGCAGCAGCGCCTCGCCGGCGTTGTTGGTGAAGAAGGGGTTGATGCCTTCGGCCTGGAAGCCCGATGCGGTCAGCGACAGGTTGCCCATTTTCGCCTGAACGCCATAGCTGATGCCCTTGGAGTCCACGTCGCGGACGCTGCTGTCGGTATTGTCGGAACTCTGCTGCATACCGCCGAGCCAGGTATAGAACTGCGTGCCACCCGCCTCAAACTGGTAGGTGATCTCGGTCTCGAAGCGCGGCGTATCCTGATAGGCCTTGTCCAGCGCGGAGTTGGTATCTTCGGTGGTATCCACCGGGTCCATGATGCCGACCGCAACGCGCAGACCGCTCATCACCGGCGAGCGATAGGTCACCTGGGCAGACGGGAACGGATAGGGGTAGCCGGTGCCGATATTGCCGAAGGAAACGCCGCCACCGTCCACCAGGCCGAGGGTGTCGCTGACCTGACCGTAGCCGGTGAGCATCTCGTCGAGCAGGATATTGGAGCGCGCGAACAGGCCGAAGTCCTTACCAAAGAGCACCTCACCCCACTCGTCGTTGGCGACGGTGGCGTAGAACTGGCGGACGTCGATGCCACTTTCGGTGCCATTGGTTTCGCTATCGTTGATGGTCACCCAGAACGAGGAGCGGCCACCCAACTTGAGGTCGCCAACCTGCTTTTTGAAGTTGAAACCGATGTAGTTGGGCAGAAAGCCCATCTTGACCCGCGACTGGTTGCGATCGAACTGCTCACCTGCACGGTCCACCTTGCTGTGGACGTAGAAGGTGTTGAAGTAACCGTCGGTGGAAAAGGTGGTGTCGTCCTGATCGTACAGCACGATCTCGGCCATGGCGGACTGGCTCAGTCCCATGGCTACTGCACTGGCCAGAGCCAGGGGCAGAATCTTGGTGCAGGTTTTTTTCTTGTTGTGCATGGCGCTCTCCGCTGATGTGACGACGGGCAGTCGTGTCGAAGCGGATTATCGAAAGCGCCACGGGCAAGCCATACGCTGCCATGGCGGCGCTTCGCTGGTACTTTGGCTGTAGCCAGGGGCTTGGGCTGCAAGCAGGTATTGAGCGATCCGGAGGAAGCAGCGCTTAGGTAGTAAGCCGCGGCGCTTTAGCAGGTGCTTTTCAACAGACTGTCAGGCACAACGCCAGCGTGCATCAGGGGCAGTTGCATTGGCCAGAACTCTCCATCCACCGGCGCCGTGACGAAGGACGTCCAACGCCGCCAGCAACTGCGCCCCATTCAGGCTGATCATGACCTGCGCCACCCGTGCCGGATGCTCTGGCCCATGCCCCGCCAGCCAGGCCTGGCCGATCTGCTCGGCATGCGCACGCAGGTCAGCCGTGTCGGCCACATGGCGCTTGGACAGTTCACGGGCAACCTCTTCAACCCGTACAGCCTGGCTCGCCAGTTGCGTGGCGAAATCTTCAAGAAATACCTCGATGTGCCCGAGAATCTCTGCAGCCGATGCTGACGGCGACTGCACGGCGAACAGCATCCCGGCCTGATCACCACATGAAGCGAAGCGGCTGAATACGGCATAGCCCAGTTGCAGTTCGCTGCGCAAACGACGAAAGAAGGCACGTTCAAGCAGGCGCCCCAGCACCCGCCAAGCGGCCTCGACCCCGTAACCACCCTCTGACGGCAGCGGACAGAACAGTAGCAAGGCTGTCTCGCCTCCGCTTTGCCCAGCGCCGAGACTGTGCCAGTGGTAACCATCTGACCCGGTTTTCAACCCAGGCGGTGCCGACGCGGCTTGTCCCGGCAGCGCAGTAATCGCTGACTGCAAAGGGCCGCGGAGGTCAGCTGCAAAACCGAAGGCCAGCCCCTGCCATTCAGCATCCCGCCAATGCTGGTTCAGTTCTGACTGGCCCAGCGGAGCCTGCTCGGCCCTGGATGTTGCCCCGGCAAGCAAGCGCGGCAGCAACGCCAGCTGTTGCCGAATGGGCAGCTCATCACCGCCAAGCCTGAAGGCGCGCTCGGCCAATTGCGGGCCTTGATCCAGAGAGGTCTGCGGTGGTTTGGCCAGCAATGCGCCCAGGTCTTTCACGATCAGCGGAATGGCTTCAGCGATACCGTACAGGCGCAGCAGCCAGGCATTTCCCAAATCCTCGAAACGAAGCTCGACACCGGCCTGCCGCGCCGCCCAGACCCGTGATTGCAGGGCGTGATGAAACGCGTGCCAGTATCCAGCCGGAAGCGCACTGGTCGTGAATCGACAGCGCAGGTACAGCGCGCCGCGCCCGGCTGCATCCACCGAACCAAGCCATTGCAGGCCTGGATTGATCGCCCCTACGGTTCCGCGCGGGCTGGCCTTGAGCCAGGGATTGGCCTGCGGCTGGCGCCAATGCCAGGCGACGGCTGCTGCGCGCACGGGCGTCTCGAATTTCAGGCGTAGCGGGAATCCTTCGGTTTCAATGGGCTCGCAGCCAGCCGTATCAGTGCTCAGCACTATGGGCTGCGCCACCTGTATCTGCCCAATTACGCTCTCCAGCGCCTGACGGACTGCCGCCTCGTCGCTGCCGTCACTCCAGGCCTGCGGCTCGACCCAGTGCTTCAGCCGCGTCAGGGGTTCAGCAACCTGCAGGCTGCGCTGTAGCACGCGCCGGTATTCCTCGCGGCAAGCCAGCCAACGGGCTTCGCCGGCAAAGAAACGCAACCAGTCGAAGAGTGCATCGACAATCTGCGCACGCCGTGCAAGTCCCTGTTCGGTCAGCGCCGCTTCGATCACCACTACGCCCTGCCCCGCATACCAGTACGGCACGCGGAGTTTGAGCGACTGACACAGCCCTTCATCACGCAGGCGCGGCAGCAGCGCCTCCGGCGCCTCGGATGCGATCCAGCTGGACAGATAATCCAGTGCCGGCTGGGCGTGCTCGGGCATCCTGTCGAGGGCGCAAGCCAGCAGCAATCGCGGCGCCGCCTTGTCCAGCTGCAATCGCAGCCAGGACTCCCGCGAATGCTGCAAGGACGAGGCCTCACGCTGAATGAACGGGCCAGCGGTGAGCGAGACGTCAGCCGACCGGGCCATCCGCAGCAGATCGTCATGTGCTTGCGGGGCGGCCAACAGCAGCTCGATCTGCCCCGTGCGATAGAAGCGCTGGTGATAGC
>Ga0194138_10000526_pt1 | contig 18130 bp, 12 predicted proteins | sample TARM_MetaG_T2_14_FD_134022 | JGI IMG/M metagenome (GOLD analysis project Ga0194138, IMG submission 134022) | Freshwater microbial communities from Pennsylvania, USA, analyzing microbe dynamics in response to fracking - TARM_MetaG_T2_14 (version 2) | ecosystem: Environmental > Aquatic >...
GCCGCCGCGGCGGCGGCGACCTCGGGGGGCGCGACCGCGTATCCGATCCGCCATCCGGTGATCGCGAAAATTTTGGAGAATCCGCCGAGGGTCACCGTGCGTTCCCGCAGACCGGGGTGCGTGCGGGGAGGGCGGTGGACCTTTCCGTCGTAGACAAAGTGATCGTAAATCTCATCGGAAAACAGAATCAGATCGTGCCGTTCCGCGACATCGGCCAGCAGATCGAGATCGGATTCGCCGAGGATTTTCCCGCTCGGGTTGGAGGGGGTGCTGAGCACAATCGCCCGGGTACGCTCGGTGATCGCCTCCTCCAGCGCGGCGCGGTCGATGGTCCATTCGGGCGGATCCATGCGCACCGCGTGAAGCACGCAGCCCAGATCCTCCAGGGTGGCCCGGTGGTACCCGTACATGGGTTCGAACAGCACCACCTCGTCTCCGGGATTCAGTAAAGCGCGGGCGGTGACGGTGAGCGCGCCCGTCGCGCCCGGGCTCACCACGATTTCCTGCTCGGGGCAGGGCGCGTCGCCGTGGCGGCGTTCGAGATCCCGCGCGATTTCCTCCCGCAAGGCCTTCAGGCCTTTGGCGGAACCGTATTGGTTGTGGCCGGCCGCCATGGCCTCGCGCACGCCCTCCAGCACCGACGGGGGAATCGGCAGATCGCACAGCCCCTGGGCCATGTTGATGCCATTCACCCGATTGCATTCGTCGGTCATGGCGCGGATAAAGGATTTGGAGACGTTCTGGGATCTCCCGCTCAATTGAAAAGCAGTCATGCGCCGACCCTGAAGCATACGGGCGGGGATTGCAAAGGGGAAGTCGACCTCCCCGCCGTTCTTGATCCGTTTACAATAAATGTCTCACCTGAGACATGTATTGTTTGGAGATGGCGGGGATGGGGATGGGAATGGGAGTCGTAGCGGAGCGGGGTCAGGAGTTCGTGTGGACTTGCAGTTGAGGGAACGGGATGGACCATCCCTCGCGGTGCGCGAGGTCCACGATGGCGGCCTGGGTCCACATGGGGATGAAGGGCCAGTGGGAGGCCGCGCCGCCTTTGCAGTCGATGACGACCGCGACGCGCAGACTGGAGGCGGCCGCCTCGGCGAGTTGGGCGCTGACGTGGCGGAGGTCGTCTCCGAGGTGTTGGGCGAGCGCGGTGTTCACGGCGTCGCGGATTTTTTCCGGGATGGAGGTGGTGATTTCCGGCAGGTGCCGGTAGTCCAGATCGAAGGTCACTTCCCTGCGAAACCCTGTGCTGAGCACGGTGGGGGAGAGGGCGAGGTAGTCCTGGGTGGGATAGACGGTCTGGGCGCCGCCGAGGCCGACCACTTGAACACCGGTGGGCGTCTGGTAGCTGACGCGTCCGAAGGTGCCATCCTTCAGCACGACCCAGTCCCGGTCCCGCGAGGGGAACCACTCCTCGTTTTCGCCGGCGGGGCGGGACACCATCCCCACCAGCAGCCGGGTTGGCAGGGTCAGGACGCCGCCGTCCAGCGAGGGGTTCACCAGTTCCGTGCGGAAGCTGATGTGGTTCACTTTCCACGACAGGCCCTCGTAGATCAGCACCTCGTCTTCGCGGACCGCGCCCATGTTGAGCATCATGCGGATCTGTTCCATGAAGGCGGGGAGGGCTTTCGCTCCGGCCCAGCCGACGCCGATGAGGAAGATCATGGTCAGGCTAAGGAGGAAAATGTCGCCGGTGGCGTTGAAGGCCGCCAGGAGAGCCCCGACCGACAGTACGACGGTCAGCAGGGTCCACACCAGCGTGGTGAGGCGGGAGGAGAAAGAGCGGCCCTTCTTTTTGGAGGGACGGAATTTCGACCAAGCCACCTGCAGGTAGCGCATGCCGAAGAAGACGGCGGCGAAGGAGAGCACCCCGATCAGGAGGTTCATTCCACGGGTGCGGACGAAGGATTTCGCGAACTGGCCGGACTGCTCCACGAGCGACTGTTTGTCTTTCTCCCGCTGCTTCAGCTGAAGCTGATAGAAGGTGACCTGGTTTTCCGCGTCCTGGAGATGTCCGGTCCAGACCTCTTGCAGGCGGGTCAGCCGCTCCCGGAGTTTGGGGTCGGGCTCGGCCTGCAGCAAGTCTTCCAGGCTTTTCACGGCCTCGCGGGCGGTGGCGCGTTTCTCCTGGTTCAATTGGAGGCCGTCTTTCAGGTCCGACAATTCCCGGGACTCCCGGGTGGCCTCCTCCAACATATCGAACAAGGGCTCGGCGATTTCGAGCAGCTTTTTCTGGGGATCGAACTCCTCTTTCGGTTCATCGACGAACAGACCGATGTCGGTTTTCAGGGCGATGGTCTGGAACCGCCGGTGGAGTTCCTTGATTTCCTCGTTCAGCTTCTCGAGTTTCGGCAGCAAGGCCTCCCGCTGCATTGGGTCTTTCGCCGCCTGCATTTGTTGGTAGAGTTTGTCCCGGGCCCGCTCCCGACGGTCGATGGATTCGTTCAAGGCGTCCAGGGAGGTGAGTTCCTCGGAGATGGAGTCGAAGTTCGGCACCGCGACCGGAGTCGCGATAGGCGTCGGCGCGGGGGCAGTGACGGGCTCTTGAGCGAAGACCGGCGCGAGGACAAGGGAAAGGAGCCAAAAGAGTTTCATGTTCTCCTCCTACCTTTGGGCTCGGGGGTGTCAAGGGTGTGGTCGATCGGCGCCGGAACCAGGTGCATGCCCAACATCGTTCCACCGTCCTCCATCCCGCGCGCATCTCCTCCGGGCCGCGTTTTTTTGATCTCACCCTCCAGACGATCTTGGTCTCCGGGCAAGCCCGAAGATCGCCAGTGCGCTCTCGGAGCTGGGGCGCAAAAAATGACGTTCTTCGCTGGACAGGGGCTTCGGGGAGCGATTGGTTGGAAATGGAAATTTCACTCAAAGAAGGAGGGTTGTCGTATGAAAGATATGTTGGCGGGGGTATGGGGCAGGTGTGGATTCTTGTTGAAAGAGAGAGGCGGTTTCGAGACCTCGCGTGCGCGAAGGCGTCTCCGCGCGGCGGCGGAGACCCGGTTTTGCGTATTCAGCCTGCAAGCGGGCAGTGAGTGGCATGGGTAGAAAGAGTCCAACGAAAAAACCGAGGTGTGACGAACCCCGTCCGGTTCGCCGAAATGTGATCGTGGTGTTGATGGTGACGGCGGGCTTTCTTCTGCATGACCAAGGCGTGTTTGCCAGGTTGGTTCCCCGACCGAGGCCCCCCGTGCTCTCTAAACAGCAGTTGGAGGATCGGTTGCGAAAGTTGGAGCGGACCGTTTTTTACATCGAGTGTGCGAAGCGGCAACTCGAGGCGCCCCTTACCGACACGTGCGGACAAGTGCGCGTCTTTCACGTGACCCGGGATGAAATCGCCCGGGAGAGCGAATTCCGCCGGCGAATACGGGAGTTGAAAAGAAAAATTGCCCGGATGTGAGTCGCACAGTCCTTTCCCGACGGCGGAAGGCGACGACCTTCGGTCACCAGAAGACTTTGACTCCACTGCTGTAGAGATAGCCGAATTCCACCTGTTGGACGTGTATCGTGTGCACGCTCCCGTCTCCCAGCAAGCGGTGGGAGACCTTTGGGTCGTTTTTCCCATCGTGGGGGAAAATGCGCCATTCCTCGACGTCTTTTCCGATCGTCGCCTCGGTGTCGGCGGCATTGAAGTCGGCGGCCAGGACCTGGTTGGGCATGATTCTCGCGCTGCCTTCGTAAGGGGGATTTTGCACGAACTTTCCGTAGCTGGCCTTGTCCTGGGTGGGATTGCCCAGGTACACGTAGCCGATGTTGATTTCGTAGGTGTTTTCCTCCCAGCTTTTTCTCGAAAAATCCGGTCGTTCGATCCCGATGGCCGGGCAGTACCAGATCTCCGGGATAAGCCCCTCCTCCTCCATGTACACCTTGAGGGCGTCCCGGTGTTTGCGTTTGAGACTGGAGGGCTGGGTGGTGTTGGAGGGGGGGACGCGGCCCTCGTGTTCCAGGGCGTAGGTCATGCAGAGGGTATGGAGCCCCTTCAGGTTGGCCATGCACTGGGTGCGGCGGGCACGTTTGTGCGCGCCAAACACCGCGGAGAGAATCAGGCCGAGAAGGATCAGGAGAATAACCAGCACGACCAACAGTTCCGTGATTGTGAAGCCGGGAGAGGCTTTCCGGGCGATGGAAGGAGAGGAGGGCTCGGGGAGGGGCATGGGATTTGTCCGAGTTTATCGCCCGTCGGCGGCGTGGGCGAGGAGAGGATTCTGCCGCGTCGCCTTCCGGGTTTGATGGTTCAGTTCGCCGTAGATCCGACGCATGCGGCGTTCCGCGGGTTTTCCGAGCACGGTGAATCCCTTGTCGCCAGCCGGGTCGGTCTTGAATTGCGGACGGTCGTTTTGTTCGTCCCATTTCCACCAGTAGAGTCCGTTCCACCAGGGTTCCGGCGCGAAACTGCGGAGGACGGCCTCGAGGTAGTTGGCCTGTTCGTCGCCGTCGTATGCGGATTCGTGGGTCCATCCCGACGGGCTGGTGGCGCCGCCGGCGGAACTGGTGCAGCCGCATTCGCCGAAGGCGATGGGTTTTCCGTAGGCTTCGGCCAGTCGACGGAACCGGGAGACCTGGGGCGCGAGCATCGCCATCATTTCCTCCACACCGGTGCCGGGCCCCTCGGCCCCCTGTTCGTAGCAACTGAGCTGGAGCATGTCCAGATCCCGCCACCAATGGTCGGCTTTGGCGAGTTCTCGGTCGAAATCGATGAGGCCGGTGTGGGTGGTGTGGCAACTCGTGACCGGACCGTCGTAGACGCCCCGCACCGCTTCTATGACGCGTTTCCATTGATCGTTCATGTGAATGGTGCAATCCAGTTCGCTGTCCAGGCCATACAGTTCGCATCCCGTGTCCCGCGCGATCCGGGCGTAGTGCACGCTGCGAAGGGTCATGCTTTCAAACCATCGGGCCCAATGATCCGATACCCGGCCGGGAATCCGTTCGCGATCGGGTTGGAACCAGACCTGGAGGCGTCCGTTGCCGTCCTGGGTTTCGAGCATGGGGCGCAGATTGACCCGGAGGCCCCGCTCATGCATATACGCGATGAGGGTGTGGAGTTCGTGGTCGTTGGGCGTGACTTCGAAATCGCGGTATTGCCGGGTGGTGTGTGCGGTGTCCTGCATCACGGTCGGCGTGAGCACGACCCAGCGCACATTTGCGTCGACCATTCGGTCCACTTGTTCGCGCGCCCAGGCGCTTCCAAGCACGCCGTTGCGGGCATAGAACCCGAAGGTGACTCCGGTGTGAATTTCGGTGAAGGCGGGGGAGGAGAAGTCGGTCATGGTTGGGAAGAGGGTATAGGGATCGTGTTGGATGTCCGCGTGGAGCGCACATCGTGTGTGGAGACGGGAAAAATGGGCGGGGCGCTCAGGAGCGCCAACGGCGGCCCACCACGAGAAGGGCCATGCCGGTGAACAGCATGAGAACGGTCGCGGGTTCGGGAATGGCGGCGACATCGCCGAGGGTGGTGCCGTACCGTATTTCGTCCGTATACGCCGAAGAGCTGGTGCTGCCCGCGGAGTAGAAGGCGGATTGCAGGGACTGGTTGAAGTCGAAAGTTCCGGAGGTCGCGATCGCGGTGGCCGTGGCGTCGGCGAAGGTGTCCAGCCCGGCCTCCGTTCCCCCGTCCGCCGCCCAATCCTCATAGTTGGATTGGCTGAAGAGCCAGAGAGAGGCCTCGCCGGGCGTGCCGGCGGAAAGGGACGCGCCCACGTTGGTGTACTTGGAGAGCAGAAGGTAGGTGGTGCCCGCGGTGTAGGTGGCGGAGGCCTGTTCGGTGGTCGATCCGTCGTAGGTGATGGCGGGTCGCCGCGTCGTGGTGGTGATGTCGGAGGACACGCCAAACCAGTCGGTGCTGGAGTTGGCGGTCGCGCTCTCGTTCAGGCGGACTTGCCCCGTGGTTTGGGAGCTGGTGACCGCGTCGTAGTTGAAAAGGTAGCTTCCCCACAGATCCCCGCTCACGGAGGCGGTGTTCAGGGTGGCCCCCGCATAGGAGGTTCCTCCATTGTTCGCTCGCTGATTCAACGCGCCTCCAGAAGAGGCGAAGAAGCTGGAGCCGAAGCTCAGGCCGGAGGTTCGGTAGTTGGAGACCGCCGCGCCGGAATTGCTGACCGCGTAGTTTCCGGACAGGCCGGTCGCGTTGGTGGCCGTGCCGTCGATGGAGGTGTTGTCGGCCTGGGCGTAGTTAAAGCCCTCGTACACCAGCAAGGCGCCCTGTGCCGGGAGAAGGCTGATCAGGAACGCCGCGAAACCAATAGGGAAGGAACGGTGGGGTGCTTTCATAGTTGAATCTTACCACTTGGGTGTCCCCCAGTGCAACCCATGTTCCAGTCAACCGTTGACTTAAAGGTTGTGAATCGGTATGAAATCTTTATGTCCGTCACCTTGGCCTCCATCGCCCGCGCCTGCGGGGTGTCCCCCTCCACCGTGTCGCTCGCGTTGCGGGACCACCCCCGTATTTCCGCGGCGACGAAAGGGCGTATCCGGGCCACCGCCGCCCGACTCGGCTACGAACCCAACCGCAGCGTCGCCCGGGTGATGTCGGAAATCCGCGCGGGAGGGCGGGTTGCGGCATTCAAAGAGTCGTTGGCGTATTTTACGGCCGACGTCGCCCCCGCCTCGCACACCTATGAATCGCGATTGTACGCGGGCGTGAAGGCGCGGGCGGCGGAAATGGGATACGGAATCAACCGCTTTGAACTGGGGGTGAACGGGTTGACCCTGGACAACCTCGGGAACGTGTTGGCCTCTCGGGGAATTCGAGGGCTGATTCTCGCCCCCTGGCCGACCGCGAGGTCGGAGATGAGGCTGGACTGGGACCGCTTCGCGTCCGTCGCCATCGGATATTCCTTGGAGCGGCCGGAGATCCACCGAGTGGCGCGCGATGTGATGCATACGCTTCGGGGCGAGTTTGAACGGCTCGCCACGCGGGGGTACCGGCGGATTGGATTCGTCATGGAGCGTAGCCATGAGGAACGAATGGATTTTCTGACGCTCGCGGCCCATCGGTTGAACGCGTTTCTGACCCACGCCGGGGATCGCGTGCCGCCGCTGGTGGAGGAGGAGTTGCGGGAGGAGGCGTTTCTAAAATGGGTCGAAGCGTATGCGCCGGATGTGATTTTCACCATGTATCGGCCGGTATACGACTGGCTGCGCGCGATGAAGCGCCGGGTGCCGGAGGACATCGGACTGTTCATCTTCAATTGCCAGTCTCCGGATTCGATCTTCAGTGGAATCTACCCCGACTATGAAGCTCTCGGCGCCGCCGCGGTGGAACAGGTCGCGGGCCTGGTGGAGCGGGGGGATTTCGGGGTGCCCGCCCGCCCGACCACCACGCTCGTTCCGGGGGTCAGATGTGCGGGAAGCACGTTGCGGGACGAAATTTAGGAGGGAGCGGTTCCGAAGGTCGGAAGAGGGGTGGGGCGTGGGTTCCGAGGTTCGGAAAAAGTACAAAAATGTGGGTTAAATGATGAATGGACACATATTTGTAAAAACTATGTGGGTTGGGAAGTGGGAGTGGTTGGGGGTATGGGTGGGGTTGGGTTGGTTTAGTGGTTTGTTGAAAGCGGGTTGTGAATGTGTGGGTTGCGAAGTGGGATGGGTTGGCATGGGGTGTGCTACCTTTCCAGCCGATGTCACGAAGTCTCCATGCAGAATACGATTTGGACCAGACGGTGGAAGTCGGTCCGCTTTCGGCGGGGCAGGCGAAACTGATTCAGTTTATCCGCTCCCTGGACGCGAACTACCGGCACACGTTTACGCTGGTGTGCAAGGGAAACGAACCTTGCAGGATCGAGGAGCTGATGGAGCATCGCGATATTGATTTGCGTCCCTGACCGGACCGCGATCGAGCCATTTTAGCATTTCACCGGCACGGAGAACCGCCTCAAGCCGACTCGTTCTCGAGAGAATCCCTCTCGAAAACGCGTCGGCTTTTTTTGTCTTTCCAATCTGAACTCAACCGAAACCGAAAACCTGGATGAACCTCATGAACCTATTGAAACTGTCTTTTGGACTGGTCGCCGCGATGGCGGCGATCGCGCCGCTTTCGCTCTCGGCGGAGGACTCGTTGCCGGACGCGTTGGCGGGAGGAACTCCGTCGGCGAATCTGCGTCTTCGGGCGGAACAGGGAGATCAGGAGGGGAAAGAAACGGCCACCGCGCTGACGTCCCGTCTGCGGCTGGGATATGTGACGGGGGAGTGGCACGGGCTGGACGCGGGGGTGGAGTTTTCGGCGACGCGGGCGGCGGACAGGGGGGACTACAACGCGGCGGGGGTGACGGGGGATCCGGACAAATCGGTGATCGCGGATCCGCCGTCGACCACTTTGACGCAGGGGTTCTTGAGGTACCGTCCGGTGGAGCACACGTCGGTAACGGTGGGGCGGCAGGTGATCGTGTTGGACAACGCGCGGTTTATCGGGAACGTGGGGTGGCGCCAGCAGTACCAGACCTATGATGCGGTGACGGTGCGGTCGTCGCCGGTGGAGGGATTGGACCTGTTCTACGGATACGTGGACGAGGTGCAGCGGATTTTCGGGTCGAAGGCGTCGGGCGCGAAGCGGGCGCTGGATTCGGAGTCGCATTTGGTGAATGTGAGCTACGCGGGCGTGCCGGGGGTAAAGCTGGGGGCGTACGCGTATCTGCTGGAGTTCGAAAACGCGGCGGCGTTGTCGTCGGATACCTTCGGGGGCTATGCGACGGGCATGGCCGAGGTGTCGGAGGGGTCAAAGCTGTCGTATCGGGTGGAGGCGGCGACCCAGGAGGCGGCGGGGAACCATCCGTCGGACGGGTCCGTTGCGTATCTGCACGGGTCGCTGGTGTTCGACGCGGGCGGGGTACAGGTCGGCGGCGGCTACGAGGAGCTGGGGGCGGAGGACGGGTACGCGTTCCAGACGCCGCTGGCGACGTTGCACGCGTTCAACGGCTGGGCGGACGTGTTTTTGAGCACGCCGGAGAATGGGTTGGAGGACATGTATCTGCAGGTGGGCGCGCCGTTGCCGGGCGGGCTGAAGGGCAAGGCGGTGTATCACTGGTTCTCCGCGGCCGAGGGGGGGATGGACTACGGGGAGGAGCTGGATCTGGTGCTGGCGCGTCCGGTGGGGAAGGCGGCGAAGGTGATTGCGAAATATTCGAACTATCGCGCCGGCGACTACGCGGTCGACACGGAGCGCGTTTCTCTGGAACTCAACGTCCACTTCTAAAGGAGGTCCGACATGTCCCAACCATTCACCGAAGATCAGAAGCAGTACCTGCAGGGCTTTTTCGCGGGGATGACCCAGTCCGGGGAGAATCCGTTCGCGGGGGTGACGTCGTCGGGCGCGCTGACGGCCTCGCCGGACCGGGCGGAGGGGGGCAATCTGGCGGAACCGGCGGCGGATGCGGCGGAGCCAGCGGGGCTGTTCGGCACGCCGTACAAGAAGTTGAGCAAGGAGGAGAAGATCAAGCTGGCGGAGAATCCGATGGACATGTGGAACCGCATGGTGGACATGGCGGAGAAGGACGCGTTCGCGGAGGGGGAGGACGTGTTCCGGTTCAAGTTCCACGGGTTGTTCAACTGCAAGCCGAATCAGGAGGGGTACATGTTGCGGTGTCGGATGCCGGGGTGTTGCATCACCTCGGAGCAGATGGACGCGCTGGCGAGGATCGCGGAGGATTATGGCGGCGGGTACAGCCACGTGACGACGCGGGGGAATATCCAGGTTCGCGAGATTCAGCCGCGGAACACGATTCCGACTTTGTTGGCGTTGTCGGACGCGGGGCTGACCTCAAAGGGCGCGGGCGGCGACAATATCCGTAACATCACCACCTCGCCGGTGTCGGGGGTGGATCCGCAGGAACTGTTGGACTGTCGGCCGTTCGCGCGGGCAATGCACCATTACATCCTGAACACGCGGGAGTTTTATGGTCTGCCCCGTAAGTTCAACATCGCCTTCGACGGCGGCGGGGCGATCACGATTATGGCGGACACGAACGACATCGGATTTTTCATCGAGGAGGTGCCGGAGGGAAAAGACGTGCCGGCGGGTTTGTACGCCCGGGTGGAGGTCGGCGGCGTGGCGGGGCACGGTCATTTCGCCAAGGATCTGGGGGTGTTGTTGCGTCCGGAGCAGATGGTGGCGTTCGCCGCGGCGATCATCCGGGTGTACGTGCGCAACGGCAATCGAAGCAACCGAAAGCGGGCGCGGCTGGTGTATTGCGTGGAGAAGATGGGGCGGGAGGCGTTTCTGGAGGAGGTGTTGAAGGAGTTGGATTTCGAGGTGATTCTGGGAAAAACGGAGGTGACGACGCCGCGGAGGCCGGTGGATCGTTTCGCCCACATCGGCTTTCATCCACAGAAGCAGGAGGGAATGAATTACGTGGGGGTGGCGATGCTTGTGGGGCGCATGGGCGTGCCGCAGATGCGGTCGCTGGCGGACATCGCCCGCCGGTATGGATCGGGGGAGTTGCGGTTCACGGTGTGGCAGAACGTGATTTTGCCGGGGATTCCGGACGAGGCGGTGGAGGATGTGAAGGCGGCGCTGGAGGGGATCGAGTATCGGGTGGAAACGTCCTGCGCCACGGCGGGGCTGACGGCCTGCACGGGGAACACGGGGTGCAAGCTGTCGCAGACGGACACCAAGGAGACGGCGGCGGAGATCGCGCGGCATTTGGACAAGACGCTGGAGATGGCGGACCCGTTGAACATTGTGCTGACGGGGTGTCCGAACTCCTGCGCCCAGCACGTGTGCGCGGACATCGGCCTGTTGGGGATCAAAACGAAACGGGGGGAGGAGTCGGTCGAGGCCTACAACATTTCCGTGGGCGGAGGCACGGGGGCGGAGCAGGGATTGGCCAAGGATTTTATGAAGGCGGTGCCGCGGGAGGAGGTGCCCGCCACCATCGAACGCATGTTGCGGGTGTACCAGGCGGACGCCGAACCCGACGAATCTTTTCTCACCTACAGTCGGCGGGTGCCGATCGAGGAATTTCTCGATCGCTACGACGCCAAAGGAGTTGACGCATGACCCCCGTTGTTCCCTCTCTTCCCGAAACCGCTCCCTTTTCCACCGAGCAGCGCCAGTGGCTGAACGGCTTTCTGGCGGGCATGTACTCGCGGGGTCCGTTGCCGGACGCGGGGGCGCTGCCTGAAACGGGCGCGGCGCGCGCGCCGGAGCCGCTGACGATTCTGTACGGGTCCCAGACGGGCACGGCGGAGGGCTTGGCCCAGGAAACGGCGGAGAAGGCGGAGTCGCTGGGATTCGCGCCGGACGTGCTGGAGCTGGACGAGTTCGAGGCGGCAAAGCTGCGGGAGCACAAGCGGGTGTTGATTCTCACCAGCACCTACGGGGACGGGGAAATGCCGGACAACGCGCGGGGATTCTGGGAGCAGTTGTCCTCGGAGGATCTGCCGTCCTGCGCGGATCTCCAGTATTCCGTGCTGGCGCTGGGGGATTCGAATTACGAGACGTTCTGCACGGCGGGACGCGACATCGACGCGCGGTTGGAGGCCTTGGGGGCGCGGCGCGTGGCGGAGCGGGTGGACTGCGACGTGGATTACGAGGAGCCGTTCGCCGGGTGGCTGGACCGGGCGTTGGAGGCGATTCGTCCGGGCGAGGGCGAGGGGGGAACCGCGGGGACGGAGGTTTCGACGGCCGTGGCGAAGGCTCCGGCGAAGAAAAGGAAGGGGCCGAACCGGAAGAATCCGTTTTTCACGCGGCTGAAGGAAAACCGGGTGTTGAACAAGGAGGGGTCGGACAAGGATGTGCGGCACTACGTGATCGAGTTGCCGGAGGAGGAGATCGCCTACACCACGGGCGACGCGTTGTTGGTGATTCCGGAAAACGATCCCCGGGACGTGGAGGCGCTGATCGCGGCCTTGGATCTGGACCCGGGGGCGGAGGTGGAGCGGGACGGGGTGACGATGGCGTTCGAGGACGCGCTGCGCACCCGCATGGAAATCCGCTTGCCCGCGAAATCGTTTGTGGAGACGCTGGCGCGCAAGGCGGACGCGCCGCATATGAACGCGCGGATGGAGGATCCGTCGGAGCTGGCGGCGTGGCTGGAGGGGCGCGAGGTGCTGGATCTGGTGCGGGAGATGCCGGTGGCCTGGACGGAGGCGGAGTTTCTAGACGCGCTGAAGCCGATCCAGGGACGGGCGTACAGCATCAGTTCGAGTCCGAAGGCGCATCCGGGCGAGGTGCATTTGTGCGTGTCGACGGTGACGTACGAGTCGATGGACCGCGAGCAACGGGGCGTGTGTTCGGGCTTTCTGGCCGCACGGACGGGGGATCGGCCGTTTGGGGTGTATTTGACGCCGAACAAGCATTTCGGCCCGCCTGCGGATTCGGACGCGCCGATGATCATGGTGGGGCCGGGCACGGGGATCGCGCCGTTCCGGGCGTTTCTGGAGGAGCGGCTGGCGACGGGGGCGAAGGGGAAGAACTGGCTGTTTTTCGGCGACCGGCACGCGGCCAGCGATTTCCTGTACGAGGAAGACATCCGGGATTTCATGTCGAAAGGGGTGTTGCACAGTCTGGATCTGGCCTGGTCGCGGGACGGGGAGAAGAAGGTGTATGTGCAGGATCGGATGCGGGAAAATGCCGGGGAGTTGTTCCAGTGGCTGGAGGACGGCGCGTACTTTTTCGTGTGCGGCGACGCGCACCGGATGGCCAAGGACGTGGACACGGCGTTGCTGGAGATCATCAAATCCGGCGGCGATCTGGACGAGGAGGGGGCCAAGGCGTATCTGGATCGGCTTCGGAAAGAAAAACGGTACGTGCGCGATGTCTACTGAGACCGTGAAAACGATTTGTCCGTACTGCGGCGTGGGCTGCGGCGTGCTGGCGTCGCGGGACGGCGAGGGACGGTTGAGCGTGGAGGGCGATCCCGACTATCCGGTCAACCGCGGCAAGCTGTGCAGCAAGGGGCGGTATCTGCATCTGGCGGCCGGGGACGACACGCATCGGCTGTTGCGCCCGGCGTTCCGGGATCGGGTCACGGGCGTGGCGGAGGACACGGATTGGGACACGGCCATGGGACGGATCACGGACACGGTGCGGCGCACGGTGGAGGCGCACGGGCCGGACGCGGTGGCGTTCTACGTGTCGGGGCAGTGTCTGACGGAGGAGTACTACATCGCCAACAAGATCGCGAAGGGGTTTTTGGGAACGAACAACATCGACACCAATTCCCGGCTCTGCATGAGCAGCGCGGTCACGGCGTACAAGGAGACGCTGGGGGACGATCTGGTGCCGGCCTGTTACGAGGATCTGGACCAGTGCGACTGTTTTCTGGTGGCGGGGGCGAATCCGAGTTGGTGCCATCCCATTTTGTGGCGGAGGGTGGAGGCGCGGAAGCAGTCGCATCCGGATACCCGGATCATCGTGGTGGATCCGCGACGGACGGAAACCTGCGCGTTTGCGGATCTGCATTTGCAGATTCTGCCGGGCACGGACATTTTTTTGTTCAACGCCATCGCGGCGTTGTTGGTGGAGTGGGGGAAGATCGATCATGAGTTCGTGCGGGCGCATACCCGGGGATTCGAGGCGTTGCGGACGTCGCTGGAATCCATGACCCTGCAGGACCGGGCGCGGCATTGCGGGCTGAACCCGCTGGACATCGTGCAGGCGGCGTCGTGGATTGGGAAGAGCCCGACGTTCATGAGTCTTTGGACCATGGGGTTGAATCAGAGCCGGGTGGGCACGGACAAGAACGTGGCGTTGATTCAGCTGAATTTGTTGCGGGGCGCGATCGGAAAACCGGGCTGCGGTCCGTTGTCGTTGACGGGGCAGCCGAACGCGATGGGTGGTCGGGAGACGGGCGGGATGGCGACGATGTTGGCGGCGCACCATGATCCGGCGGACCCGGGGCATCGGTCGAAGGTGGCGGCGTACTGGCGCACCCCGGGGCCGATTTCGGAGCGTCCGGGATTCACGGCCACGGAGATCGTGGAGGCGTTGGAGGAGGGGAAGTTGAAGGTGTTGTGGATCATCGCGACCAATCCGGCGGTGAGCATGCCGGACCAGGGTCGGTGGGAGGCGGCGGTGAAGAAGGCGGATCTGGTGGTGGTGCAGGATTTTTCGGACCAGGCGGACACGCTGGGGTTCGCGGACGTGGTGTTGCCGGCGGCGACCTGGCTGGAGAAGAGCGGCACGATGACCAATTCGGAGCGGCGGATCAGCCGGGTGCGCCCGTTGAAGCCGGCGCCGGGGGAGGCGCGTCCGGACGTGGAGATTCTGTTGGACTTCGCGCGGCGCATGGGTTGGGGCGAGGCGTTCGCGTACGAGGATTGCGGCGAGATTTTCGACGAGGCGGCGGGGTTGACCCGGGGAATGCCGCTGGACATGTCCGGAGTGACCTACGGGGAGTTGGACGCGCGGGGATCGGCGCAGTGGCCCTGTGTGGAGACGGGGCGTTCCGAAGCGCGGTTGTTCGCGGACGGTCGGTTCGCCACTGTGGACGGCAAGGCGCGGCTGCACGCGGTGTCCGACGCGGGGCCGGAGCCGGGACCGTCTCCGGAGTTTCCACTGGTGCTGACGACGGGGCGGGTGCGGGATCAGTGGCACACCATGACCCGCACGGGCCGGGTGAACCGACTGAAGTCGCAGAACCGGCTTCCGACTCTGGATGTGCATCCGGAGGACATGAAACGGTTTGGATTGGAGGAGGGGTGGCCGGTGGAGATCTGTAGCGCGCGGGGGAACGCGGTGTTGCCGGCGCGGGCGGACGATGGATTGCGTCCGGGGGTGGTGTTCGCGCCGATGCACTGGGGTCGGAACCCGGCGGGCGGTCGGGGACTTGTGAATCGACTGGTGGCGTCCGAGACGGATCCGAGATCGAAACAGCCGGATTTTAAATATACGCCGGTGTGCGTGTCGCGTCCGATCAAGCCGCGGGAGCGGATTGTGATCGTGGGCGCGGGGGCGGGGGCGTTGCAATTTCTGACCCGGTATCGGGAGTTCAACACGGTGGACGAGATCACGGTGATCGGCCGGGAGCCGCGCGGGTTCTACAATCGGATTCTGTTGCCGGACTATTTGACGGGGGAGAGGAGCTGGGAGTCGTTGGAAACCTTGCGGGAGGAGGCGGAACGGAAATTGGATTTCACCTTCGTGCAGGGCGTGGGCGCGGTCGGGATCGATCGGGAAAGGAGGCGGGTGATGCGCGACGACGGGGAAGAAACGGAATACGACCGGCTGATTCTCTCCACCGGATCGCGGCCGTTCGTGCCGCCCGGTGTGCCGGTGGATCTGCCCCGCGTGTTCACCATGCGGACCCGGGAGGACGCCGATCGCGCCCGCGCCTGCGTGAAGCCGGGGTGTCGGGCCTTGATTATGGGTGGCGGATTGCTGGGAATCGAGCTGGCGGCCTCGCTGGACGCGGGCGGGGTGGAGTGCGCGGTGGTGAATCTCACGCCGCGGCTGATGCAGGTGCAGTTGGACGAGACGGCGGGCACGTTGTTGCGGCGCGAACTGGAGGATCGGGGCATCGCGATCCACAACGGCGATTTGCTGGAGACGTATCACACGGACGAAGACGGGGCGTTTTGCGGCGCGACCACGAAGGGGGGCGTGCGCATTGACGCGGACGTGTTGTTCGTGGCGGTGGGGACGCGTCCGAACATCGGGTATCTGGAAGGCACGGGCTTGGAAACGAACCGGGGCGTGGTGGTGAACGATCAGTTGCAGACCGCGGATCCGCGTATCTACGCGCTGGGGGAAATCGCGGAGCATCGGGGGATGTTGTACGGCATCACGGCGGGGGCGCAGGAGCAGGCGGACGTGGCGGCCAGGCACGTGGCGGGCGATCCCTGGGCGGCGTACGAGGGATCGACTCTGTTCAACATTCTGAAAATCCACGGGCGCGACGTGCGGTCGGCGGGGGTGAGCGAACTGCCCGAAGGGGCGGAGGAGGATCCGGAGTGGGAGGACGTGGTGTTTTCCGACACCCGGAGGCGGGTGTACCAGCGGTGCATCCTGCATCGGCATCGGCTGGTGGGGGCGCAGTTCATCGGCGACGCGGGTCCGTGGGACGCGTGCAAACGGTTGCTGGACTCCCGGATCGAGTTGCAGGAGGAGCGCGACACCCTGCTGCGTCCCGCGGCGGGTGGCGAGGCGAAACCGGCGGTGAAAGGACGGCTGGTGTGTACCTGCAATCAGGTGGGGGAGGGGAATTTGACCGACCTGATCCGCGACGGCGTGGTGGATCTGGAGACGTTGTGCGCGAACTCCCGCGCGGGCACGGGCTGTGGATCCTGCCGACCGGAAGTTCAGATGCTGTTGGACAAAACCCTCGCCACTCCGGAGGCAACATGACGACCGTTTCTACTCCGTATTCCGCGCCCGCGGCCGTGCCCGAACGTCTGCCGGACGTGCGGGTGGAGCATCCGCAGACCGTGGTGATTTTCGGTGGCACGGGGGACCTGACCCGCCGCAAACTGTTGCCGGCCTTGTACGCGTTGGCGGTGGAGGGGCGGTTGCCGGATTCGTATCGGATCGTGGCCTGTGGACGACGGGACTACACCCCCGAGAGTTTTCGGGAGGAGATGACGGAGGCCGTGCGACGGTTTCGGCGGGTGGAGGGAAACGAGGAGGTCCTGACGGAGTTCGCGGAACGGATCCACTATTTTCGGGGGGAGTTGGACGATCCCCGGGCGTATGTGCGGTTGCGCACGTTGTTGGACGACGCGGCGTTTTGCCCGCCGGACCGGGTGTTTTATCTGAGCACGGCGCCGTCGTTTTTCGGTCCGGTGGTGCGGCGGCTCAAGGAGGCGGGGCTGATTCATCCGCCGGGGGGGAGCCCGTGGTCGCGGGTGGTGATCGAAAAGCCGTTCGGACGCGATCTGGACAGCGCGCTGGAGTTGAACCGCGAGATCCTGCGGTCGCTGGACGAGCGGCAGGTGTACCGGATCGACCATTATCTGGGGAAGGAGACGGTGCAGAACATTCTGTCGTTCCGGTTCGCGAACACGATTTTCGAGCCGGTGTTCACCAACGCGTTCGTGGACCACATTCAGATCACCGCGGCGGAGACGGTGGGAATGGAATCGGGGCGCGGGGCGTATTTCGACCAGGCGGGCGCGTTGCGGGACATGATGCAGAATCATCTCACCCAGTTGCTGTGTCTGGTGGCGATGGAACCGCCGAGCGGATTTTCGGCCGACGCGGTTCGCAACGAAAAGGTGAAGCTGTTGCAGAGTATCCGCGCGCCGACGCCGGAGGAGGTGCGGCGGAACGTGGTGCGCGCGCAGTACGCGGCGGGCGAGGTTGGGGGAGCGTCGGTTCCCGCGTACGTGGACGAGGAGCGGGTGCCGGGGGATTCGCGCACGGAAACCTACGTGGCGGCCCGCTTTCAAATCGACAACTGGAGGTGGTCGGGCGTGCCGGTGTTGCTGCGGACGGGGAAGCGGATGGCGCGCAAACAGACGAACATCACGGTGCGGTTCAAGCGTCCGCCGATGCGGCCCTTCCGGACGGTGGAATGTAAGGGGGACGCGTGTGACCTGGCGGAGACGCGTCCGAATCTGCTGACGTTCCGGATTCAGCCGGACGAGGGAATCTCCCTGCATTTCGCGACCAAACGGCCGTCGATGCATTTGGCGGTGGAGACCTCGGCGCTGGATTTCAACTACGCGGACCAGCATCCCCACACGTTGCCGGAGGCGTACGAGCGGTTGTTGATGGACGTGATGCGGGGCGACGCGACCTTGTTCACCCGCAGCGACGAGGTGGAGGCGGCGTGGCGGATCATGGATCCGATTCTTCAGACCTGGCGCGAACGCGATGCGTCGACGCCGTTGCACTTCTACGCGCCGGGTTCGGACGGACCGTTGGCGGCGGAGGGGTTGTTTCCGGACGGAAAGGGGGAGTGGCGATGAGCGGCCCGGTGTGGTGGGGGGTGGCGGTGTTGTTTTTCGCGGTGGCCGGGTTGTACGCGTCGGTCGGGTTCGGCGGCGGGTCGTCCTACACGGCGCTGCTGGCCGCGGCGGGCGTGGCGACCTCCGGCATTCCGGTTTTGTCGTTGGGTTGCAATCTGATCGTGGTGTGTGGCGGGTGCTGGCATTTCTTTCGGCGCGGCCATGTGAGGTGGATGTTGATCGGTCCTTTTTTGGCGATGTCGGTTCCCGCCGCGTATGTGGCGGGCCGGATTCGGATCGAGCCGGAGAC
>Ga0194138_10000527_pt1 | contig 18101 bp, 10 predicted proteins | sample TARM_MetaG_T2_14_FD_134022 | JGI IMG/M metagenome (GOLD analysis project Ga0194138, IMG submission 134022) | Freshwater microbial communities from Pennsylvania, USA, analyzing microbe dynamics in response to fracking - TARM_MetaG_T2_14 (version 2) | ecosystem: Environmental > Aquatic >...
GACCGAGCAGGGCTTTGAGTGCCGCCATGGAGGCCTCGTATTCCGCGGCCTGGAGCACGGCGGTGTTTTCGGCCGCGAGTTTCCGGATTTCGAAGTTGAGTCGGTCGGCGCGGCTGCTGAGTCCGGCCTCTTCTTTACGGACGCTGTTTTCGAGCTGGCGTTCCTGGAACTCCTGGTCGGCCTCGGCGATTCGCAGGTTGGCGCGGGCGAGTTGGGCGGAGGTGAAGGCGCGCCCCACTTCGGCCAGGAGTTGCTCCCGGGTGTCGCCCCGGGCGGACACGGCCGCTTCCGCGGCGTAGCGGGCGGCCTCGACGCCATGTTTGCGCGCGCCGTTGTTCCACAGCAGCCAGCCGGCTTCGAGTCCGGCTTCGTACTGTTCCACGGAATCCGGTGCTCCGGGAATCCGGCTGCGGGTAAGGTCGCTGTATTCGACGCGGGCGCCGCTGGCCCGAAGGCCTAGTTGAGGCTGGTACGCGGCGCGGGCCTGCCGATAGCGGGCGCGGGCCTGCTCCATGCGGGCGTTGGCGGCCTGTTCGGTGGGGCTTTCCCGCAGAGCGGTTTTCCAGGCCTCCATAAGGGTCAGGTGTTCAGAGGTTTTTTCGGCGGCGGTGAGGCCGAGGGTGGGAACAACGAACAGGAGAGCGAGCAGGGTATGTTTCATAAGGAGGGATCGCGGGGTTCGGGTTGGAAAGGGATGCGGTCGCGGAGCCGCGCGGGCTCCAGAGCGGCACGGCTGCGGGGGCGTTCGCCTTTCAGGAGCAGATGCGCGCCGTAGCGGAGATCGTTGAGAATGAGAAGCAGGCTGGGAATCAGCAGGAGGGTGAGCAGGGTCGCGAAGGCGACCCCGGCGGCGATGGAGAGGGCCATGGGAATGAGAAACTGGGCCTGGAGGTCTTTTTCCAGAATCATGGGGGTGAGGCCGCCCACGGTGCTGAGGGTGGTGAGGAACACGGCGCGGAACCGGCGTTTCCCGGCCTCGTGCAGCGCCTGGACCATTCCTTTTCCCTCGGCGATGTTGTGGTTGAACGCCTCAATCAGCACGATCGCGTCGTTGACCACCACGCCGGCGAGGGCGACGATGCCGAACAGGCTCATGAGCGAGAGGTCGATGCCCCGGAGCACATGGCCAATCACCGCGCCGATGATGCCAAAGGGCACGGTGACCATGATGACGAGGGGTTGCAGGTAGGAGCGGAAAATGGTGGCGATGATCACGAAGATGCCGACGAGGGCGATGGGAAATCCGATTTTCAGGGAGTCCACCGATTCGGCGGAGTCCTTTTTCTCGCCCTGGAACTCGAAGAAAAGGTCGGGAAACTCCCGACGGAGTTCGGGGAAGTGGTTTTCGGAGAGATCCCGGGTGATCTTGTCGGCGGAGAGGAGCTCTTCGTTCACGTTGCAGCTGACGCTGACGGCGCGGAGTCCGTCCACCCGGGTGATGTCGGAATACCCGGGGGCGGTTTCGGTTTCGGCCACGGCGTTCAGTGGGATCTCGCGTCCGTCGGAAGCGCGGATGCGCACGCGGTCGAGGTCGGCGAGGCGTTGGCGTTCCTCCGCGGTGTAGCGGACCATGACCTTGATTTCGTCACGGCCCCGCTGGAGGCGCAGGGCTTCGCCTCCGTAGTAGGCGTTTTGGATCTGGCTTCCGAGATCGGCCACGGTGAGACCGAGGTTGCGCGCTTCGGGCCGGAGTCGAAACCGAAGCTCCCGTTTGCCGGGGCGGAGGTCGGACTGGATCTGGCTGGTGCCGGCATACGCGTCGAGAATGGCTTTGATCCGTTCGCCGGCTCTCCGCATGCGGTCGAGGTCGGTGCCGGTGATGCGAATGTCTACGGGTTTGCCGGGCGGCCCGGAGTTGAGTCCCTCCAGACTGAGGGCCTCGGTTCCGGGAATGCGGCCGATGCGCTCCTCCCAGAGACTCTGGATTTCATCAGAGCCCATCGTTCGGTCGGTGCTTTCGACCAGCAGGATCTGGACGGAGCCCACGTTCTGCCCGGTGGTGGAGGCGTAGGGGTCGTTCAGGTTTTGGCCGGCGAGGCGGAGAATCTTGCGCACGGCGGGACGACCGCTTCGGGTTTCGAGGGTGTCGTTCAGTGTGCTCGCGGCGTCCTCGATGCGGTCCAGGGCGTGGTCGGTGATTTCGATGGGGGTGCCGCTGGGGAATTCGACGAAGGCGGTCAAAATGAAACTGTCGAACTCGGGAAACATGCTGAAGCGAATCCGGTCGCCCCTGATCGCGCCCATCGTCAACACGAGGATGCCGACGGCGAAGCTAAGGGCCACATAGCGTCTGCGGAGGGCGAGATCGAGGAAGCGCTGGTAGGGTCCGGCGGCGACGCGTTCCAGTCGTTGGCCGGTATGGTGGTGGAGGCGATTGAACACCGCTTGAATTCGACCGGACCGTTTGCGGTCCTTCGGGAGGTGCACGCCGAGGTGGGCGGGGAGGAGCAGCAGGCATTCGTAGAGGGAGACCACCAGACAGGCGATGACCACCACGGGCAAAATGGCGATGAATTTTCCCATGATGCCTCCCACGAACATCAGGGGTAGAAAGGCGATCACAGTGGTGGCGACGGCGCCGAGCACGGGCAGAGCGACCTCGGACACGCCTTTGACGGCCGCGTCCAACGGATCGGCGCCGGGCTGCTGTTGCCGGTGGTAGATGGCCTCCCCGACCACGATGGCGTCGTCGACGATGATCCCGAGCACCATGATCAGTCCGAAGAGGGAAATCATGTTGAGGGAGCCGCCGACTGCCCACAGGATGACGAGGGCGCCGGCGATGGAGATGGGCATGCCCATGCCGGCCCAGAAGCTGAGCCGGAGGTCGAGGAACAACCACAGCAACAGGAAGACCAGCACCAGACCGATGAGGCCGTTTTTGACGAGCAGGCGGATGCGGGCGCGCAGCATATCGGTGCTGTCGTAAATCAGATCCAGTTTCACCTCCTCGGGAAGGAGGGTTTGACGGGAGTCGACGTAAGCGTGGACGGCCTCGGAGATGTCGAGCGCGTCCTGCCGGGGCGTCTTGTTGACGTAAATGAAAAGGGCGGGAAGCCCTCCGACGCCGGGGCGCAGGGCGTCTTCCGCGAAGCCGTCGATCACGTCGGCCACGTCGCCGAGTCGGACGACCCGTCCGTCGGGCCGGGTAAGGAGGGGGATATCGGAGATCTCGCCGCCGGTGTATTTCCTGCCGATGGTGCGCAGACGGATTTCCTCCGTGTCCCCCCTCACCACGCCGCCGGGGACGTTGAGGTTGTGGGCGCGGACGATGCGAACCACCTCGTCCAGCGTCAGCCGGTATTCGCGCAGGCGGGCCTCGGAGACCTCGATGGAAATCTCATAGTCCCGGGCTCCGAAAATCTCCACCACGGAGATGGCGTCCTCGTGGAGGAGATCCTGCTTCACCCGCTCGGCCCATTCCTTCATCCGGGCCTCGGACATGTCGCCGGACACGGAGAGGATGACCACCGGATCCTCCAGAATGAGTTCGGTGACCACCGGATTCTCGGTGTCGGCCGGAAACGTGCTGATGGCGCTGATTTTGGAGCGGACCCGGTCCAGGACTTTCTGGGTATCGACGCCCTCCTCGACGGTGACGATGGCGCTTCCGACGTTTTCTTTGGCGAGGGTGGTCAGCTCTTTGATGCCGGACTCACCCTGGAGCGCGTCCTCGATTTTCCGCAAGACGCCCTCCTCCACCTCCTCGGGGTCGGCGCCGGGATAGGGGACGGTGACGCTGACGCGATCCAACGACATTTCGGGAAACATCTCCCGCCGCATTTGCAGTATGCTGACGGCCCCAAGCAGGAACATCAGAAAAATCATGATGTTCGCGAAAACGGTATTGGAGGCGAACGCGGAGAGGAGCTTGCGCATCATTCCTCCACGGATTTGAGTCTCACTCCCTCCAGCGGGGCCGTGAGACGGGTCACCACCACCCGGTCTCCCGCTTGGATACCGTCCCGCACGTACACGGTCCGGTCCTCGGCCCGCACCACGTTCACGTCCACGGTTTTCAGATGGCCTTCATCGGATATATAGACTTTGCGGTCGAAGGTCACTGCGGCGCGGGGGAGGGGGATGACCCGTTCCATGGCGCGACCGGGCAGTTCCACCCGGCAGAACATGCCGTCGGCGAGGGGGAGGCCGCCGTCCCGGGAGGAAAGTCGGTCGCCCGCCACTCGGACGGCGACCATGGCGGTGCGGGTGTCGGCGTCGAAGCGGACGACGCGGTCCAGGGCGCCGGTCCACCGGTGGGACCGGTCGGCGCCGGTCCAGAAGATATCCACGGGAAGGTCGGGCAGGGGGGGGAACCAGCCGGGACGGGCGGGGTCGCGCTTCTCGAAGGGGAGCCAGATATTCAGATCCTCGGCGGTCACGGGCACCTGAATTTCCAAGGCGGTGTCGTCCGCCAACGTGGCGACGGCGTCGCCGATCTGGAGGACCGCGCCCTCTTCCAGATCGCACCGCGTGACGCGGGCGGCGAAAGGCGCGCGGATGTCGCAGCGTCGGAGGTGAAGTTGGGCCTGGTCGCGTCGGGCCTGGGCGGCTCTCAACTCGTTTTCGGCCTCCTCACGTTGCGCCGGGAGGAGCGCGAGCGATTGTTTCAGGCGGAGGACGTCGTTCTGGGCCTGGGTGTAGGCACGTTCCGCGGCTTCGACCGTGGCGATGGAAACCGCCTGTCCCTGTTCGGAAAGGCGGCGGAGGCGCTCGAACTCGCTACGGGCAAGGTCCCGCGAGCGACGGACGAGTTCCAGTTGTTCGCGTTCGGAGGTGTCACGGACCTCCAGTTGGCGGAGGCTTGCGCGGATGCGGCCGACGGCGGCTTCCGCTTCGGAGAGGGCGGCCTCGTAGTCCGTGGTTTCGATTTGGAGGATCCGTTCCCCTTTTTCCACCTGGTCGCCGGGCCGGAGACGCCGGGGCATGTCCGCGATCCGTCCGCCGATCTGGGCCGAGAGTTCGAGCACGCGGACCGGGCGGGCCTCACCATAGGCTTCGATCCGCACAGGGACGTCGGCGGGTTCGGCGGTGAGCATCCGGACGACAAGCTCGGGTTCGGCCGGCGGTTCGGTCCGGGGGGCCGGCCGGGTTCGGATCAGCACGACGGCGCCGGCAATGCAGGCCAGGAGAATTCCGCCCGCACACCCTCCGCGCGCCAGCAAGCGTTTCCCCCCGTCAACCGCCATGGTCTTCCTTTTCATCCAGGAGTTCCCGCACCTGGCACATCACGCGGAACCAGCGTTCCACGTTTTCATCTCCGACCCCCTGGGCCACGCGTTCAAAGGCTTCCTGGAAGCGGCGCTGGATTTCACCCATGGCCTCTTCGGCCTGGGGGTGGATCATCAATTGCACCCGGCGCCGGTCGGCGGGGTCGGGGCGACGGGTGAGCACGTTTTTCTCCACCAGCCGGTCGACCATCACGCTGGCGGAAGGAGCGGAGACGCCCAGTTTTTGCGAAAGTTCCGACAAGCTCAGCGGCTGGTACATACTGACCTGCATGGCGGTTTTCATTTGAATGGTGGAAAGGCGACTGCAGAGGCTGTCCTCCTTGCCCTTGGATTTCATGACGGTTTCGTCCAAATAAAAGCGGAAGCGTTTTCCGGTTTCGAAAATGAAATTGAGTTTTTCTTGGCGATTCATACTAATTTGGGGATGGAATAGTTAGGAAGGCTAACTATAAGCCGGAACTCCTCCCCGGCAACTAAAAAAGCCGAAAACCGTATTTTCGGTAAGGCCCGGGTCACATCCCCTCAGGGAGAGACGGCCAGTTCGTCCGCCACCGCCTGGGTGAACTCCATGTACTTGAGGCCTTCGTCGAAGGGGGTGAGTCGCACGGATTCCTCTCCCCGGATGGCTCCGATGAACTCCTCTTCGACGCGCCAGTGTTCGCGTTCGGACTCTGGAACCTCCAATGTTTCCGGATCCTGATCGGGGCGATGGAGGGTGAGGGCCGCGTCGGAGAGATTCAACCGCAGGGTGCCGGTGCTTCCGTAGAGAATGAAATCGTTGGGGGTGGGACAGGCGCCGGTGACCTGGCTGCAGCGGATGTGGTAGGTGGCGCCGTTTTCCAGTTCGCCGAACACGTCCAGGTGGTCTGGAATACGGATCTGTTTTTGGACTCCATCGGCGGTGGTGCGGTAGGGGACGGTGATCTGCCCCTGGGCGCGCACGCTGCGGGCGTGCCCGGTCCAGCGGGCCAAGGCCTCGTAGTAAATGCCGAGCATCATGGTGTTGAGGCCGCTCAGTTCCCGGTCTTCCCGCCATGTCATGGGCCGTTCGGGATCGCGGAAGGCGCCGGAATTGGCGAAGACGTCCACAGCCAGCAGGTCGCCGATCAGGCCCTCGTCCAGATTTCGTTTCAGGAAGCGGTCCCAGGGAAGGGTCATGGGGCTGGGCACGATCTGGGCCACCTGGTCCGGCCGGGCGCGGGAGGCCTCCAGCATTCCCATGGCCTCGGCGGCGTTCATGGCCATGCGGGCCTCGCAGAGCACGTGTTTCCCCGCGGACAGGGCGGCGAGGGTGGCGGGCGCGTGCAGGTAGGGCCAGGTGCCGATCATGACCGCGTCGATCTCGGGGTCGTTCGCGACCTCTTCCCAGTGGTCCGCGACCCGGGGGATGTTGAACTCTTCCGCCACCCGCTCTCCGCTCTCGCGGCTGCGGTTGCAGACCACCTCCACGCTCACGCCGTCGATGGCCTGGAGGCCGGGGAGGTGTTTGTCCCGGGTGTTGGTCCCGGCGCCGATGATTCCAACTCGGATCCGGTCCGTCATCTTAAATCCCCAGGTTGCTGAGTTGCTGACAGATGTGGTTCACGACGGAGGTGAGCCGGGGGTGGCTGGCCTCGAATTCGCGGGTGGATTTCTCCAGGCCCTGCAGGGACAGGTCCAGCAGGTCGTCGTCCCGTTCGGACCGGAGGGCCTCGCGGGCGCTGGATTCGGTGAAGCCGGCGATGCTTTCCGCGCGCTCGTCGTCGTCCAGCTCGGCGATTTCTGTGCGGAGTTCCCTCACCAGCTTCTCGAGGGAGGCCCGGTGTTCGGGCGACAGGTTTTGGGCCGAGCGGAGCCGGCGTTCCAGTTTGTTCAGAGTGTCTTCGATCATGAAAAAGAGGGGGTTGGACGTTTAGAGATTCTCTACCGGATCTTCGAAGGGATGCAAGCCGGATGTCCCGTCGATGGAGGCTGGGAAGGCGTTTGGGGATTAAAACCACGGATGGATGTGGGAAAAGGTCAACCACTGAGGGCACGGATTTTCACGGATTTTCATTTCATGAAACTCCCTTTTGTGACCTTTTGTGCGTTATAGTTTCCAACAAGGATTCGACGTGGAGCGAAAAGGTTTCGCGAATTAAGGTTTCCCTTTACTCCGACACGATCCACAGTTTAGTTTAGGATTGTATTATCCGATTTTTGTTTATCCACCCGGATTTGAAACTGGAGACATAGAATATGGCCAAACTCGACCCGCTACTGCGCGAACTGATTCTCAAGGGCGGGAGCGATTTGCACCTGTCGGCGGAACGACGACCGATGTTGCGGATCGACGGGGAGATGCAGCCGTCCAGCGCGCCCGCGCAGTCCCACGCGGACGTGAACGAATTCGTGCGGGAGCTGATGGATCAGAGGGCGAACGAGGAATATGGCGACACCTCCGACGCGGATTTCGCCTATGAGATCATGGGGTTGGCGCGGTTCCGGGTGAACGTGTTCGAGGATCGGTTCGGGATGGGCGCGGTGTTTCGGCAAATTCCCAGCCGGGTGCGGTCGGCGGACGAGTTGAACCTGCCGCAAAGCGTGCGGGACTTTTGCGATCTGTCCAAGGGGTTGGTGGTGGTGACCGGCCCGACCGGCAGCGGAAAATCCACGACGCTGGCCGCAATGATCGATTTGATCAACGAGACCCGTTCCGACCACATCATCACCATCGAGGACCCGATCGAATTCGTGCACAAGGACAAGAACTGTTTGGTGAACCAGCGTCAAGTGAAGGACCATACCCGCAGTTTTTCCTCCGCGTTGCGGGCGGCGCTTCGCCAGGATCCGGACATTGTGATGGTGGGGGAGATGCGGGATTTGGAGACGATCGAAATCGCCCTGGAAACGGCCGAGACCGGGCACCTGGTATTCGGCACGCTGCACACCACCACGGCGGCGAGCACGGTGGATCGGATTATCGACGCGTTTCCGGCGGACCGGCAGAATCAAATCCGCTCCATGCTGTCCAATTCCCTCAAAGGCGCGGTGTCGCAGACGCTGTGCAAAAAAATTGGCGGCGGCCGGGTGGCCGCCCTGGAGGTGCTCAAAGTCGACACCGGCATCTCCTCGCTGATCCGCGACGGAAAGATTCACCAGATTCCCTCCGCCATGCAGATGGGCGGGTCGAAAGGAATGAAGCTGCTTAACAGCGCGCTGGCCGAACTGGTGAAGAAGGGGGAGGTGGAGCCCGAGGAGGCGTATCGCCGCGCGATCGACAAGGAAGACATTGTGAACGCCCTCGCGAAAGTCGGCCACCCCCTCAACCGCGCCACCGCGCCGACTCCGCCCCCGGCGTCCGAGCCCGAAACGGTGTCGGAATCCCCGGAGCCGGACGACGAGGACAAGCCCAAAAAACGGCGCGGCTTTTTCTCGTCTTGACGGTTCCGCGAAGATGATCGAATTCGCCAAAAAACGGCATCCGGAGCAGGCTTTTTAGCTGGCGGATATCTGTGGCTGGAGGATTCCGAAAGCCTATGACTTTATTTCGGCCTGGGACAGCATTTGGCACGCGCCGCTCGACCGGCATGAATCCATTCTCGAAAAGCTTTGTGGGGGGCTGAACGAAGAAGGAATTCTGATTTTTACCAGTGGAGGTGTCACGAGCCGTGATGAAGGCAGTAACCCGTTTTGGGTCAACCCCTCTACCATGCGGCCTTGGGCATTCCGGCGCTGTTAAAAATCATTGATCGATGCGGCTGTGTTTGCCGGCATTTGGAATACGACCAATATCCGGAAAACCATCTCTATCTGATTGTTCAGAAACGGGAATCTAAATCTGGCCCGGAAGCCTAAACCCAAACCGTGACCAGCGGCTTTCTGAAGGATTGGAGTTTTACGGGAAGAGTGGCCGTGGAAACAAGGGAACCTGCGTCTGATAGGGTTGCCTCTGCTCGGAGGCTGATACGCCCTCGCAGATGCCAAGCCCGCCCGCAGGTTCCGGTACCACTGTAGATTCGGAGGGGGAGGAAGTCAAATCCGGTTTGGGCAGCTCAAATGCTCTGGTTGGCCGGTAGGGTGTGGTCAGGACATGCATTGTGTACGACTCCAGAGCCCTCCAGCCGCGGAGGAGAAGAAGGGGGAGGAGCCGTTTCAATCCACGCGCCCACGTTTCGCGCTTTGCCTTGATTCCACTTCCTGACGGAGCAAAGTCGCCTCCGGCGTGGGCAACCCCCTGACTGCGCTTTGCCTTGATTCCACTTCCTGACGGAGCAAAGTATTATATCTCGGAGGCACACCGTTATTTTAGCTTTGCCTTGATTCCACTTCCTGACGGAGCAAAGTATTAAGGGTTGACTCCTCCGCAATATACATGCTTTGCCTTGATTCCACTTCCTGACGGAGCAAAGTCTTCCTCCGCCGATGCACCCCCGGCACCAAGCTTTGCCTTGATTCCACTTCCTGACGGAGCAAAGTCACCACCTCAACCCTCTCCGCATCCCGCCGGCTTTGCCTTGATTCCACTTCCTGACGGAGCAAAGTCGATATCTGGATCTGCGACACCTGCGGGCTGCTTTGCCTTGATTCCACTTCCTGACGGAGCAAAGTGCCGGCGAAGACCGCCATTGCATTGTGGTCGCTTTGCCTTGATTCCACTTCCTGACGGAGCAAAGTTGGTGGACGAAGTCGCCGCCGTTTTCGCATGCTTTGCCTTGATTCCACTTCCTGACGGAGCAAAGTTTGTCTTCCGATTTCAGAGCGGCCGTGCTGGCTTTGCCTTGATTCCACTTCCTGACGGAGCAAAGTATGTGTTTGGGCATCCGTTCGCGGGCATATGCTTTGCCTTGATTCCACTTCCTGACGGAGCAAAGTGTTCGTAGTCAAATTCAAAAGAATACCTTGCTTTGCCTTGATTCCACTTCCTGACGGAGCAAAGTATCGCCGCCTGCGCGGTGGTCGCGGCGATGGCTTTGCCTTGATTCCACTTCCTGACGGAGCAAAGTTCGCCGCCGGCGGGCTCCAGAACATGCCCAGCTTTGCCTTGATTCCACTTCCTGACGGAGCAAAGTCAGACCGCCTGGTACGGGCCGTGGTGGACAGCTTTGCCTTGATTCCACTTCCTGACGGAGCAAAGTCCTGTCTCCCAAGCAGACGCTGTTCGGCCCGCTTTGCCTTGATTCCACTTCCTGACGGAGCAAAGTCACGACAGCCATCGCATGGATGGGGTCATTGCTTTGCCTTGATTCCACTTCCTGACGGAGCAAAGTGGTGACGGCCTGCACCATCGCGTTCATTGTGCTTTGCCTTGATTCCACTTCCTGACGGAGCAAAGTTTCCTTGGCACTGACCATCCGGAGAAGCCAGCTTTGCCTTGATTCCACTTCCTGACGGAGCAAAGTTTCGGGCAAAACCAGAAGCCCGGGCCGGTAGCTTTGCCTTGATTCCACTTCCTGACGGAGCAAAGTTAGGTGTTTTGCGCTTTGAAAAATCGTCGAGCTTTGCCTTGATTCCACTTCCTGACGGAGCAAAGTCACACCCAAGAACATGCATGAGGGCGCAATGCTTTGCCTTGATTCCACTTCCTGACGGAGCAAAGTCCCGAGGGTCCGCAAGCCCTCGGCGAAGCCGCTTTGCCTTGATTCCACTTCCTGACGGAGCAAAGTATTCCTTCAGCGCGATGTTCTATACGAACCGCTTTGCCTTGATTCCACTTCCTGACGGAGCAAAGTAAGGATCGATTTGACCCTATCGATGATGAGGCTTTGCCTTGATTCCACTTCCTGACGGAGCAAAGTAGAAACGCTTTCTCTTCGTCGGTCAGTTCTGCTTTGCCTTGATTCCACTTCCTGACGGAGCAAAGTCCGCGCAGGTCGGAACAGTCACCGTTACCTGCTTTGCCTTGATTCCACTTCCTGACGGAGCAAAGTTTTCGCTCTTCGGGAAGCCCAACAATAGCGCTTTGCCTTGATTCCACTTCCTGACGGAGCAAAGTTGGGTACTAGCGCGCGGGGATAGCTCATTTGCTTTGCCTTGATTCCACTTCCTGACGGAGCAAAGTCCCACAGCGACCTCATCAATCTCTTCCGCGGCTTTGCCTTGATTCCACTTCCTGACGGAGCAAAGTTTCGCGTGCAATATCTGGCATGCCCCCCCTGCTTTGCCTTGATTCCACTTCCTGACGGAGCAAAGTGGATCGATGGAACGGAAGCACCACCAAACAGCTTTGCCTTGATTCCACTTCCTGACGGAGCAAAGTTCAAGGGTAAAGGCGTCCCTGTCCGTATCCGCTTTGCCTTGATTCCACTTCCTGACGGAGCAAAGTGCAAATGCCTGTGATGCGTGACATACAATTGCTTTGCCTTGATTCCACTTCCTGACGGAGCAAAGTTTCTTTCGAACCGACCATTTTCACCAACCAGCTTTGCCTTGATTCCACTTCCTGACGGAGCAAAGTCTCACCATCGATAGGGTCAAATCGATCCTTGCTTTGCCTTGATTCCACTTCCTGACGGAGCAAAGTAGGCGATCCGCGCCCAGTAACCCATCACATGCTTTGCCTTGATTCCACTTCCTGACGGAGCAAAGTGGATCTGTGTTCAGGCAGCACAACCAGACAGCTTTGCCTTGATTCCACTTCCTGACGGAGCAAAGTTCGTTGGGATCCTACAAAGCCACTTTCGCTGCTTTGCCTTGATTCCACTTCCTGACGGAGCAAAGTTCGCGCCCCTTCATCATGCGTTCGCCGTTCGCTTTGCCTTGATTCCACTTCCTGACGGAGCAAAGTTGGATCTTTACCAGGGGTTACAGGCGGGCCGCTTTGCCTTGATTCCACTTCCTGACGGAGCAAAGTGAAGGGCGTGGGCAAGAGCTACACGGCGCGGCTTTGCCTTGATTCCACTTCCTGACGGAGCAAAGTCTTTCTGAGTTTGTCAAACCACGGCCCCCAGCTTTGCCTTGATTCCACTTCCTGACGGAGCAAAGTTGGTTTCCGCCACTGGAGTATCGTCCACCAGCTTTGCCTTGATTCCACTTCCTGACGGAGCAAAGTAGAAAGTTGGGAGTTCCAACAGTTTGGCATAGCTTTGCCTTGATTCCACTTCCTGACGGAGCAAAGTAATACCTCCGCATTCCTCCGGGGGAGCGCGGCTTTGCCTTGATTCCACTTCCTGACGGAGCAAAGTTGGAAAGCAAAGAGGGATATGTAGTCAAGGCTTTGCCTTGATTCCACTTCCTGACGGAGCAAAGTACATCAAGCCCTGACCATCCCGGTCCGCAGGCTTTGCCTTGATTCCACTTCCTGACGGAGCAAAGTGACGATACGTTTACTTGGCAGTTCCAACCAGCTTTGCCTTGATTCCACTTCCTGACGGAGCAAAGTCCGCGATCACCTGCGGACTCAAGATCTCCAGCTTTGCCTTGATTCCACTTCCTGACGGAGCAAAGTGCAGAATGCGCGGACGTCCGCTCATTGCTCGCTTTGCCTTGATTCCACTTCCTGACGGAGCAAAGTCCGACCGGACGCCGGCCGACTCGATCCCATGCTTTGCCTTGATTCCACTTCCTGACGGAGCAAAGTTGAAGGGGTCTTGTCGCCTCTCAGCCAGGGGCTTTGCCTTGATTCCACTTCCTGACGGAGCAAAGTTTCCTTTTCACCTTTATGCAAGGTGCGAGGGCTTTGCCTTGATTCCACTTCCTGACGGAGCAAAGTCGTCTACAAGCGCATCAAAGCTGGGACGCTGCTTTGCCTTGATTCCACTTCCTGACGGAGCAAAGTTTTCGCATTGAGGTGACGCCGTGACTCTTCGCTTTGCCTTGATTCCACTTCCTGACGGAGCAAAGTACCGATGCGGAAGCCTTGGTCACCGGTGCCGCTTTGCCTTGATTCCACTTCCTGACGGAGCAAAGTCTAAGAGAGTCACGGTGTAACCTCCAAGGAGCTTTGCCTTGATTCCACTTCCTGACGGAGCAAAGTGGTAACCTCCTAACCTTTGTTGGTTAGGGGGTTACCATAATTGTAGCTGGTCAGGCATGGGTTCTGGAGTGCCTTCCTGGGCGGGTTGGCCATGAATCACGTAAGAGCGTTCCCACTGGGAGCGAGTGATGAAAATGGCTCGAATCGACCCCTCTGGGGGGATGTGTTCCTTTAGTCGGCGAAGGTGTGTTTGCTGTCGGGCGTAGGTGACGCAGGGGCGGATGTATACGCTGTATTGCATCATTTGATACCCGTCATCGAGCAAAAATTTTCGAAAGGTGGTCGCGGCTTTCCTTTCGGGTTTGGTCACCACCGGCAGGTCGAAAGCGACCATCATCCAGCCCATTTTGAATTTCCTTGTATCCATGGCTTGTATACTCCCGATTTCTGCTCCAGCAACGCTTTGCGGAACGATCTCAAGACACCCTCAATGCAGCCTCGTAGTTCTAAGCGCAGGCCTAAATGTTCGGTTTCAACCAGGGGAAAGCCTGTAACCCACCGGCGAAAATCTTTGCTCACAATCCACTCATGTTCATTGGGATGGTCGAAAACCCATTGGGCCACACGCCAGTCCACGCAGGGACGAAAGGGTTCCATCAGGTCGTAGGCCAAAGGCGTGGCTTTCTCCCGGGTTTTGTGGAAAATTCCGAAGGTGGGATCGATACCGATCGCGAAACATTTCTGAAGGACTGTCGAAAGTAAAACTGCATAGCCGTAGTTGAGAAGCGCGTTTGCGCCTCCCTCATGCCGACCCCTTTTAAACGACTCTCCCAGATCAAGCGCTCTGCTGTAAAGTCCCCAGAAAGCACGGGCGGCGGAAGATTCTTTATCCGCCTGTCGACTGCGGGAGTACCGCTCCAAGACTTCCATAGCGTCGTCTTTAGGAGATAAGTGTCGGCCGAGGGAAGTTTGGTTATGCACTTTGGCGTCGATGGTTTTTTTCCAAAGACGCTCTTTCAGTTTGGGGGGTAACTCGACTTGAGCCCGGGTGAGGAGGGTATCCGTGGCGCGGTTGGCTGGAAGCACCAGGCAGGCGGGTTTGAATTCTTCGCATAGTACCATGCCTACCCCATTTTTTGCCGCTTCCACCAGAAGTTTAGAGTGGATCGAGGCGGAAAAGGAGGTGATGACAACCGCGGCCACATCTTCAATCGGAATGGATTTTACTACACCATCTGCATTGCAGGTCATTTGGCCATTTCGGCACGAAAGAGAGCAACTTGGGGCGTCTATGCTGACGATATGGTATGACATAACCCCGCCTACTTCATGAAATAAGGGTTATTGAATTTTAGGAGGGATTTCCGGTGAATGGGTAGTATAATATTTCTAAGCAATCTTTTTTGAGTAGGGTGTCTACTTTAACTTCACGCCAAACTTGGATTCCTTTGCTTTCTCTTTTGATTAAGTCTGGTTTGCCTAAGTCAATTTTTAAACTTGATTGTACTGAGAAAACCTTCCAGATTCCATCTCTTTTTTCTGAGTGTCCTGAAATTTTTATGAGCATACCATTTCGAAGAATACGAGGATGTTGTCCTCCGTTCAGTTCCTTTAAATTTTGAATTCGGTGCCATACCTTGTGAAAAGGGATGATCGTTGGTTCAGGGTCCAAGGCCATTCCGTAGTTTGATTTTATGACTAGCACGCCATTGATATCTTTTAGCTTTCCTGTTCCGTTTTTCGGATTTAAGCCTAATAGTTTTCCTGCTTTTTCGGTTTCGGTCTTCTTTTTTCGAATGCGGGTGCTGTCCACAACCTCTTGAATCGTGTTTTGACGAATCGAAACGCGTGTGTTTGGGTTCTTGGGGTCGCCGTCGATATCCATGACTCCCCACGTGTTGAGCTCGGCCTTCATCCCATGCATATCGGCTGGAACGTGTTGAACGACTCTCTTTTCAGCTAGTCGTTCAGCGGCCTGTGCTTTCAGTGTTCGCGGTATATCCTCCAGCTCATAGCGTTTACGACCACTTCTATTGGGTCGACTGTAAAACAGGGCGCACCTCTCAAGTAGCAGGCATTGATCCTCCGTGGGATTTCTAGCCACCATGGCTCTCCAAAGGGCTCCGGGTTGGGTGGCTCCCTCCCATGAAGCATTTCGAGGAAAGTAAAAGGATGCGTACGCAAGTGTAATCGCATCCACGGCATGGTGAAGGTGTGTAATCTCACGAATTTCGGTTTTAGTTTTATCCTTTACTCGATCTCCGCACACTTCAGGGGCAGACAAGCATCCCAGCAGATCCCAGGATTTCCGCACGATTGCCGTGACCTGCCCGGGGAAACTGATTACATGGTGAGGATCAATGGAGGGTAAATTCTTCGAGAGCTGTGCTGCGGCCAAACGCACCAGTTGGGAGGTCTGGGTTAATGAGCCTTCCGTGAACCCCGTCTCCCTCTCTTGCATGTCCATTACGGTCATCAGTTGCTTCCGTTTTTTCATACGGCTGACGTCTTGCGGATGCCCTTTGGTTGGGAGCTTGTCCACTAAGTTTTCGTAACGCCTTGAGGTGAGAATGCTCAGGTTGTCTCTGCCTGTAACAAGGTTGCCTTGCTCCTCCTCAATGAAACGCCGTGCCGTACGATTCCCTTTCATCCGATTGACTTCAGGGTAGGTAAGCACCAGCGCGTACATCGCATCCGTTTGCATAATCGAACGAGGAATAATGTGTTCTCGTTCCATGTGAGTAAGGTTGTGAGGGTCGAATTTTTGCCCAGTAAAGGGGCAGGTCCAGTTTTGATCTTGGGCAATACGGCATTTGCGGATCAAGCTCCCACTAATATTCGGAACCTTCTTCTTCTCCAGATATTTTACGGCGTCGTTAAAATCCTTCAGTTTACCCTTCAACTCGGATTCAATTTCTTTCGTTGTTTTGCCAGAAAACTCTTTAAGTTCGGAGGCGACTTCCACCACTACGGTTTTGACTTTGTCCGGGTCATTCCCCGCATAACTCCGCACCATGTCCGAGGTTAGTCTTTTCAGAATTTTCAGACGGTGCCTTACCAAATGGTTGTTCGTGAGATCATCGATGTGACGCTTCTGTTCACGTTCCAGCAGTTCCGGGGTTCGTTCCAACGGTCCACCTTTCTCAGAGGGATGCCGGTTGGTATTCAACACGAAATCCGTTGTAGCCTTCATCATGGCTCGTGAGTAGGGTGCACGACCGGAAATCTCGCTCGGCACAAAGGGTTTGCGATACACATGATCCCGTGTTAAATAGGAAGATTTCTTTTTACCTTTCCCTCTTTTATTCCATTCAGTTTCCACCACCTGTTCCAATCCTTCCGTATTCTCCCCCGTTTGTTCCATCGCCTCGATCATCCACCCCACCGTCACGGGTTTATTCTTTTTCCAGCGATTGATCGCCCGCTCTTTCACTGACTCACTCAACTCATTCCAGAACGGGTAGAGTCCTGTTCGTTTGTTTTCTCCAGAATACGCCATTGCCCGGGCAGGGTCCACTTCGAGCGCTTTTTCACTGTCGGGGTGGATCCCGAAGTAAGTTTTTAGGTTATGATCGTTCGACCCGGTGGCCTCTTCTACCGCCTTGGCCAATTCGGATTTGGTGAGTCTGCCTTTTTCGCGCATCCGCTGGTCAATATCCTTTCGAGCTTCCGAAGATAATGGGGCTCCGTCGACTCGAATATTCGCCAGAATCATAGCCCACCGAAATCGATAGTAATCCATGCAGGCTTTGGCCGGAACTTTTTCACCGCTGAAGGGACATCGAGTCAAAATTCGGTTGTCGAACCGGGGAACAAGTTGTCCAAAAAGCAACCCTCCGGTGTAGCGTTTCGGCAAGTGAATCTCAGGTACTGAAATTCGAGACCAGGCTTGGGCCGCCGCTCTGGAGTTATCCGGAGCGATCAATGTTTCAATAAAGTCACGATCGATTTTTTTCAACTTTCCCTCGTGAAGCTCCAGTATTTTCCGAACTTCATTCACCACGATTTCACGAGGAAACGCCACATTCAGTGTTTTGTACCCTCGCTGTGACGAACGGCGATTCGAGCCAAGTTTCAGACCCAACGCGGCGCTTACGGTCTCCGCCATCGTGTCCGTACCATGTTTTCGCATTAATTGATGGGCGTTCGCAACCTTCTCCGTATCTTCCGCGTCCTCCTCGGGCTCACCCCGTTTCCAACGTTTGTTCCCATCATATCCCCTGTTGTGCGCGTACCATCTCAAGACATTCCATAACTCGAACCAAGTTAAATGTTTGACTCCATTCAACACCTCCGCCGCATCCAAATAAGGGGAACTGTTTCCGCGCTTCGATGTTTCTTCCGGGGTTAAAACCTCCAAATGGTTAAGGAGTTTCGCAATGCGATCAATGCGTTGACGGGTGGCGCGGATATGCCGTCGTTGCCGCCGAAACGTACGTCGCTGGCTCGCGAGGCAATCGTCGGCTGGAAAGGTTACAACACCCGTCCCCAATAATTCTGGTTCGGCGTTTCCTGATTTCCCTTCTAAGACAGCCCACCCAATGGATGAGTGTCCGATGTCATAGGCGAATGTGAGATGTGCTTCCTTTCCACTCATGGTACTCCTCGTGGTTTCTATTTGAATGATCTTTTGTTTTCTTTGGCTTGACGAGAATTGCAATAATCCGATATGATTCAGCTGGAATCAAGACAAAGTTAGATTGCACAGACCGTTTCTCTGACTGTTAGGCAGTCACACCGGTAACCCAAAGTGTAATTTATTTTAAACGCCGGCCTTCGGGTCGGCGTTTCCTTTTAGGTATGCCATGTGTCCGGGGTGGCTCGCGGAGTGAAGATGGAAGATGTGGTGTGGAAAGGCGGCGGCGAGCCGCGCGCACTCCAGGGACGCTTTGCGTCGGGTGGAGGGTTGGTCATTCGTCACTGGTCATTCGTCATTTGACGAGAGGAAGGCTGGTTTGGGTGTCGCGTTCGGGGTGGGTGGTGCTGTGGTAGTGGAC
>Ga0194138_10000528_pt1 | contig 18100 bp, 19 predicted proteins | sample TARM_MetaG_T2_14_FD_134022 | JGI IMG/M metagenome (GOLD analysis project Ga0194138, IMG submission 134022) | Freshwater microbial communities from Pennsylvania, USA, analyzing microbe dynamics in response to fracking - TARM_MetaG_T2_14 (version 2) | ecosystem: Environmental > Aquatic >...
ATGAACGGATAAGGGACTGGGTGAGGGATCTGGTCGGCCGTCTGGGGAGCCTGATGGAGGAACAGTCCGGAGGGAATAAGATGCGCCCGGAGGATTTTTTCAGCTTCCTCTCCGACCACCCGGGGGAAGTGCACGAGGTTTTCGAGGAGACGGCCATGAAACGGATCACCGGAGTGCGTACCGACCTGAACAAGCTTGATACCGATCTTAACCAAGGAGAAGACCATGAGTAGTGTGAAAAAGACATTTGCGGACGGAGCCCGTAAAATGGGGAAGAATGCGGCCAGACAATCGGGCCGGGCGGCGGCCAGCGCGGGAAAAACCGCGATGAACAAGGCCCCGGACTTCGAGACGTCCAGCAAATGGTTCATCCGGGTGGTCACGCAGACGCCCCAGTACCTGAAGCTGTATCTGGCCCTGCTGACCGACGACCGGGTCTCCCACAAGGCCAAGGTAGTGCTGGTCACGGCCATCGCGGCCCTGGGGGCGAACCTTGCCCTGGGCGGGATCCTTTACATAATTCAGACTTGGTTGAGCGTTATCATTGGTCCATTCGCGTTCCTGCCGACGATCCTGATCCTGCTTATTACGCTCGATATCTGCTACAGCCTGATCAGCTCATCGGTTCTGGAGGACTACGAAAAGACGATCTTCGGCGGGGAGAACAGTCTCCGGAAGGACATCGCGCGTCTGCGCGGGTTCATGGGATCGAAATACGATGCTGTGAAGGAGCGGTGGGTGGGTAAAGCCGCGAAGGTGGAGGAGCGGATGAAGGAGGAGGGGCAGGTTGTGGACGGGGAACTGACCGACGAGGCCCTTCAGGACGCGGCGGACCAGATCGTGGAGCTTCAGACCTCCGAAAAGCTCCAGAAACAGATGGACCGCGAGGTCAGACTTCTGGAGTCCGGGGAGGAGACCGGTCAGAAAGCCCTGGAGGATGTGGAGAGGAAGCTGCTGGAGGAATGACCCGCCGTCCGAATGGACATCCGGTTACTCCCCCATGATGGTGTACTCGGTGACAAGCTGGCCGGCCCGTTGGGAGATCAGCACCAGCCTGGAATCCCCGCCGGTCTGGAGCACCCGGTTCTGGACAAGCAGCACAAACCAACAAGGCTCCTTCGGGTCCCGGTAACCGTAAGGTCTTTCCGTACCCGGCGGGAACTCGCCAGTGACGCTCCAGACCGTCCAGGAGTCACCGACCAGAACTTGTGCGATGTTCCCGGCCTGTTCCCGGTCCACGCCCTCTGAGGGCTCTGTAAGCGGGTACAACGGCCCGCAATCCGGATTCATGCGGATCAGCACCTGCACCATCAGGGCGCAAACCTTGTCCTCGATACCCGGCACCTTGCTCTCACGTGGACCGGCCACGTTCAGTACCGGGTGCCTGGGTGGGGGCGGAAACTCCTCCTCTTCGATCTGACCGAGCAGCCACCGGCAGATCCCGTCCACCACCTGTTTGGAGTCCGTGCCTTTCAGATCCGTGATGTGGCAGGACCGGCCGTGTTTGATGGCAAAATCGACTGTCCGTCTGCGAGCATGTGATTCTGCGGCTCAGGCAATAATGCCGTACACTAAGATTCCGTCTGAAAATCAGCAGCCTTCACTAGCCACGTCCCCCGGACCTGCCGCACTGGCTGAGTGTCGTCATCGAAACGGACCCAGTAAAGCCCCTCATCCGGTTCGTCCGGGAACACGAGAATGTCCTCGCTTTTTCCGATCCGGATTTTTCCTGTGCACCTGTAGAGGGTGTGATGCTTCGGGTCGCAGATCATGCCGGGCTGAAACTCCTCATCGGGAGGCCCGACAAACACTACGGCATCGCCGTTCCTGAAATTACGGTCAGCGAAGCGATATTGGTCGGACTCTGTTCGGTAGGGGTTGCTCATGAGGGGATCGGGGGTATTCTGGTTCCCCGCAGAAGCAAATCAAGCCAATGCCCGACCAAATCACACCTGAAAAACGAAGCTGGAACATGAGCCGTATCCGGGGGAAAGACACGAAACCCGAGTTGGCGGTCCGGTCGATGCTTCACCAGGCTGGTTATCGATTTACCGTCAATGGGCCTTTGAACAAAAACCTCCCCGGTAAACCGGATATCGTGTTGCCGCGTTACAGGACCGTCGTGTTTGTCCACGGCTGCTTCTGGCACCAGCATCCGGGTTGCAAGGCTGCAAGGATACCCAAGAGCAGTTCGACCGGTGTCGATTGGGAGGCAAAGCTGGCCCGGAATGTGGAACGAGACCGTCGAAACGAACGGGAGCTCAGAAAACTTGGCTGGCAGGTGGTGACGGTTTGGGAGTGTCAGGTGAGGGAGAACCCAGAACAGGTAATATCCAATGTCTCCCGGGAACTGGAATGAATTTTTCTCAAATCCCAGCTTTGTCGAGGATGCCGTAGACCACTTCAGCTAGCTGACTGGCCAGGAATGGGGGAACGGCATTGCCAACTTGGTGGTATTGCTGGGTCCGACCGCCCTCGAAAAAGTAATTGTCAGGGAAAGTCTGCAGCCGTGCAGCCTCACGCACCGTCAGGCTTCTACACTGGGTGGGATCAGGATGGATAAAATAGTGTCCGTCCTTGGAGATATGACAGGTAACGGTGGATGATGGTTCGTCCCACCGTTGTACTTTAAACCGATCGGCGAAGGTATTGGCGATGCGACCGTCTTTAGCGTTCTTATGGTCCGGCAATAGCCTTTTTGGGAAGTCTGCGAGGCGGGGAGACGCTTTGTTTTCCACACCGTAAGCTGATACGAAGAGGTAGCGAAGAAGATCAGATTCCATGTGCCCCCGGGTCTCGTGGTTCGGCAACTCCCGGAGGTTCTTGTCTTGGTACCACTCGGGATGTCGGGTCGTTTTTCTTCCTCGTTTACCGCCCTGACGTCGGTTGAGATTGCCTGCTGAAAGTTCGAGTAGGTGGTCGTACATTTTCAGGCGAAGTTCTGGAGGTAGACTTTCTATGAACCCATTGCTCAGCTGATTCCTGAAGAACCGTGACCAGCGGCTGGCGGAATCATTGCCGCCTTTGGAGAATCCGCTTCTCAGAGGAGGGGTTCCGCCGATTACATGGCGTACGGTCACCTTCCCGTGGCGGTTCTTATCCAGCAGAAATTCTCCCTCCCGCATCCGGCGATACACATCTTCGCGAACCCCGAGCAGTATCACCCTATGGCGGCATTGAGGGACGCCATAATTCTCCGAACGGATCAGGTAGTCCCTATGATCTTCCGGCGTCCGACCTGTAACAAAAGACAGAATATGGTACTGGTGGTTATGGGTTGTGACCACGCCGATTGACCGACCGGACGCCCTAGGGTTCTCAAGATCCTTCAGGATACGGGGGAAAATGGGTTCATTGTTTACCTTTGACGAAAGAATCCCCTTAACGTTTTCCATCACGAATACAGCAGGTGCATGGTGACAGATCACTCGCAAATACTGCTGATAGAGAACGTTCCGTTCTTTCGTTTCCGCATCTTCTGCCATCCCTCTTCGCCTTGCGCGGCCGACAAGTGAATAAGCTTGGCAGGGTGGCCCCCCGATAAGGATCCAGTTCTTTTGTCCCCCCAGAATTTCTTTGATCCGACGGTCGATTTCGGGCTGAGACTCCGGATTGCCCAGCATGGCCAGCATGGCCTCATTTTCAGCAGCCTTCCATGCGGTCGGGTAAGCCTCGCTCAGAACTTCACATCCAATATCACCGGCAATATACTCGTAATACTCGGCCGGGATGGGAAGATTCCTGTAGCGGAACCACCGATAATATGCCCTAAGTCGAAGAGTGCGGTGGGCGTACACGTCTTTCTCAACCGACAAACCAATCCGGAACGGGTGCTCCTCACTTCCCTCTGGAGAGAAATGGGAAAATCCTTCCGCCAGCCCTCCGGGGCCTGCGAAAAGGTCTATGGTCGGATATTGCTCAGTTTTCGGCATTCTGATTCTGTGGGTGGCGAGTCGGGTGAGGCTGCATGCTGTAGCAAAAATTCTGTGGATTCCAGGACAGAAGGTTGGCAAAGTGCCGATTTTTTCGCCAAGGTGGCCCCATCGGTTCGTTAGCTTCCCGATCTGTCGGGCCGTAGAGCCGGAGAAAGCCGCCGCAGAATGTGTTGAAGAAGAAGCTGTCCTCCGAAAGATAGCAGGAGTAAATCCAAATGCCCTACAGTCCACAGGTAGCAACCTATGTTTCGCAAATCGAAAGTCGCCTCCCCGGACTTGGAGAGATTTCACGCTGTGTGGAGGAACTGAAAGACCTTTTCAGGGCCCTTGGGCCGTTACCACCCGAGGTGGAGGCCGACATTGAAAAGGCAGGCAGCATTGTCGAGGACCACCACGCCAGGATCGAGGTGTTGCGTCGCGTCTCCCTAGTGAAAGTCAGAGAGGACTGGTATAAAGGACCTGGGCTTACCTCCAGACACTGGTCGGCCCTGAACACCTATTTGCGCAAAGTCAAAGGATGGTCAGACGAGGCGGTGGATTCCATAAACGATACCTCAAACGAGGTGGTTTCACTGCTGGCAAACCCCGCTGGTGACAAATTCCGTTGCAGGGGACTGGTGGTGGGATATGTACAGTCAGGTAAAACCGCGAACATGACGGCTGTAATCGCAAAAGCGGTTGATGCGGGCTACAACCTGGTTGTGCTGTTGGCCGGCGTGACCAACAAGCTTCGGTCACAGACTCAGCGTCGGATTGAGGCCGATATTCGGGAACGTCACCGTGAGCTTTGGCAGCTTTACACGACTCTGGAAGAGAACGGTGATTTCGTAAAACCTCAGAACGGTGCCTTCACCATGCCTCACGAGGGCGGCGCCCAGTTGGCGGTAATGAAGAAGGTAACATCCCGTCTGAATGCGTTTCATGACACAATCGCGACAACGCCCAAGGCGATTCTGAATAAGCTGAAAGTCCTGATCATTGACGACGAATGCGACCAGGCTTCTGTGAACTCGTCCAAAGACGAATTCAACATGACGAAAATCAATGAGGCCATCCGTCGGATTATCAGAGATCTTCCGTCCGTCTCCTATGTGGGTTATACCGCAACCCCGTTTGCAAACGTGTTTATCAACCCATACCCCCCGGGCAAAGACAAGCTTGATGACCTGTACCCGGAGGACTTTATCACCGCACTGCCGCGGCCTGAGGGCTACTTTGGAACCAGAGAGGTATTCGGTGAGTATCCCTATGATGCGGACAACGAATCGGGACGGGAAGAGGGCCGAGACATGATCCGTACCGTAGCTGAGGAGGACGGGAAAAAACTGAGGCCGGCGAAACAGTCCGAGAAGGATCAGTTCGTGCCTGAAATGCCGGAAACTTTGGAGAAGGCCATACTCTGGTTTCTCGCCAGTTCCGCAATCCGCCGGGCTCGGAGACAGGCGGATTCCCACATGAGCATGCTGGTGCACACAACCCCCTCGATCGTGCTGCACGATAAAACGGCGGAACTGATAGCGGCCTGGTTTACTGAAAACCGGTCTGATCTGACCTCTGGCACTGGTGAGGTGACAGACAGGCTGAACTCACTGGTGAAAGAGGAGCTGGGTCGGGTGCCGGCCAAGAACCCCATAGAGGCTGTTCGGCCTGTCGGAGAGGATCTCCTTCCTTTTATCCGCGAAGTACTGGAGACACTCGAAGTTGTTGTGGAAAATAGTGCAAGCGATTTCCGCCTGAAATACGAGGAAAAGGCTGAGGACGGGGAGGAGACCCCAAAAACCTACTTGGTGGTTGGCGGCACGGTGCTTGCACGGGGACTGACCCTGGAAGGGCTTTGCGTATCCTATTTTCTTCGGACCTCCAGGCAGTATGACTCCCTGCTGCAGATGGGCAGGTGGTTTGGGTACCGATTCGGGTACGAGGACCTTCCGAGGTTATGGACCTCAGATGACCTCGCCTCAAGTTTCAGTGCCCTCGCACATATTGAGGAGGAGATACGGGAAGACATCGAGACATACCGGAAAAAGAAAACCGATCCCATGTCGTTCGCTGTAAAAGTCAGGTCTATCCCCGGCATGGCCATTACCTCCGCCTCGAAAATGCGGCATGCTCTTCGGACGTCCATCAGTTTTGATGGCCGCCATGTTCAGACGATTCGGTTCGATCACCTTGACCTTGATGTGGTCCGGGGAAACTGGAAAGCTGCTGCCACTCTGGTGGATTCCATAGGGTCGGACTGTTTCCACAAAGTACCGGGTGCAATGCTTTCAAAAGGGGTTCCGCTGGAGAACGTCCGTAAATTTCTTTCTGCCTACGAAATCTCGGACACACACATGGATCTGCGGAACCATCTGTTGCTGGGATACGTGGACAAGTCAGCGCACCATCTGCCCGAATGGAACGTCGCCGTCATATCTCCAAGGGGGGACGTGGACTCCAGACATCCCTTGGGACAGCTCGGGCGGGTAACCACTGTGCAGCGTTCGAAACTCAGTCATTCCGGGGAAGATTACGCGGACATCAAGGCGCTGATGTCCAAGAAGGATGTGCTGATTGATGTGGAAAATCATCCGGTCGGGAACGGGAAACTGGGGTGGGACGAACTGAAGTCCCAACGCGAGGCTGTACCGCTGCTTATCCTCTATCCGATCGCCGCAGATTCCCGCCCCCGGAAAGGTTCGACGATTCGTGTGCCTTTGGATGCGGCTGACGATCTGATTGGTATCGGGATCGTCTTCCCTGGTCATGCCGACCAGGCAGGGGATTATTACGAGGTGGATCTGGATGCACCCACGCCTGAGGATGTGGAGGAGGAAGAAGAGTTCCTTGAGGAGCTGATATCGGGGGAAGTAGCGGATGCCTGACCACAGTCCCGCAGAGCTGTGGGCGGAGCTCAGAATGTCCGGCGAGGGGGATGGTGTGCTGGAAGTCCCCAGTATCAATACGGGGGTGGAGACCGGATACGGTCCAGCTCGTTTTGCGCTTGGGTCTGATGGCGAACCGCGGATCCTGGTTCCTTGCAGTGCGGATGCCACTCATGTGGATTTCGATGCAACATCGAAGCTTGGGGTTTCTGTGGTAAAGTACTCCTGCGGGGGGCGCGGTGCGGTTTTTATCGATGTCACATGCCGGGAGGCCGCCCTGGATGCGGTATTTGGGGAGCTGGCGGATGAAGTGTTGCGCAGGTTGTCAGCCGGGAAATCCCCAGTGGAGGCGGTTACCGGAACCATCGCGGATTTCAAATCGCTTCTCATGGCTGATCCTGCAGGCCAGGTTTCCCTTTCGATGATAGTCGGGCTGCTGGGTGAGATGATTGTGATGAGGAGAATGTCAGGGACGACTGGAGACCCGGTGGAGTGCTGGCAGGGGCCTTGGGAGCAGCGGCATGATTTCCGTGCGGGCCCTTTTGCTGTGGAGGTGAAGGGTTCCTCACGTTCGGATACATCATCTGTGCTTATCCATGGTCAGGATCAGCTGCTGCCTCCCACGGGGGGAGAGCTGGTTCTGGTTCTGGTCCGAATGGAACCTGCGGTCGAGGGGGAGATCTCCGTTGGCGAACTGTTCAAGAGTCTGGTGGCGAACGGAGTGGATGCCCGGAAACTCCGGGCAGGTCTTGCTGAACTTGGTTGCCTGGATCCTGATGATCCGGATTGGAACCGTCATACCTTCGGGTTGCAGTCGATTGCGGCATGGCGGGTTGAAGAGGGGTTCCCCCGCTTGACTGCCCGGGAGACGATAGCCGGCGTCATTCCGGTTGGTGTGCAGGATTTAGCGTATGCGGTAGACCTGACCCATGCGGCTCCATACGGGATGACTGATGCGGATCTTGATGTGTATTTGAAGGGGGTGACTGGATGAACGGACTAACGCTGTACAGTGAGCCATTTGCAGCCACAGGCAATATCGCAGGAGAGGGGTTCCGTAAACTGCTGGGCAGGCCTGCGCTTAGCCTGATACAGACCGTTATCCGGGAGTCCATACAAAACAGTGTGGATGCGGCGATACCCGGAGAGGCGCTGACCATCAGACTGCGCTATCGGGCATTGAGTACAGAACAGCAGAAGTTCCTTGTGAAGGGTGTGCTCGCAAAACTTCCTGCATCCTCGCACTCTTCTGATGTTCTGTCTGAAAGTCTGGGAAAGTCTCCGCTGCGGGTGCTGGAAATTTTTGATTCCGGCACGTCGGGTCTTGGAGGCCCCACCCGCGCGGATACACCTCCTTCAGAATCTGAAAGTCCGGACTTTGTGAATTTCATCCGCAACGTGGGGGCCGCCCGGGATACGCATCAGGGAGGGGGGACATACGGATATGGTAAAACCTCATACTATTCCGCAAGCGCGTCATCCACGATCCTCGTGGACTCCCTTGCATTCTGCGGCGGCAGGCCCGTCCGGCGTTTCATAGGATGTCATCTCGGAGGTGCATTTGATGCCGCGGATAGAGAAGGGAATCCACGCCGCTTTACCGGCAGGCACTGGTGGGGTCAGCTGAGTGACGTGGATGGGGTTGACCCTCTTACGGGCAAGGAGGCTGCCGATACCTGTTCAGCACTCGGAATGCTGCCCCGGGACGTGGATGACAGCGGCACCTCTGTGCTGATCCTTGATCCTCTGTTTGGATCCACAAACGCGGATGAAGCCAGGGACGATCTGATCGAAGCGGTGCTTTGGAATTTCTGGCCCAGGATGACTGAATCCACGCCGGTTGGAAAAAAGCTGCATGTGAGTCTGGAGGTGGAGGGTGAACAGGTTGAGATTCCCAAACCGGAGGTTTTTCCTCCCTTGGATCTCTATGCCCGTGCGCTGCGTGCAGTGCGCGAGGATGCGGATGAAGTGGAGACTGTGAAATGCAGAAGCCCGAAAGTGGATCTTGGTAAACTGTGTATCATGCGTGGAATGAGTGCAACCCGCATCGGCCCGGCGGCAAGACCCGAGAAGGAGACCCGAATTCCTCGTAACGCACATGCTATCGCACTGATGCGTCCGGTGGAGCTTGTGGTGAAATATCTGGAGGGGGATCCGTTTCCTGACAGCAGATTTGAGTGGGCGGGTGTGTTTGTTTGTTCTTCCGATGACGAGGTGGAAAATGCCTTCGCATCCTCAGAGCCTCCTGCCCATGATGACTGGTGTCCCAGCAACCTGCCGAAGGGACATCAAAAAACTTATGTGAATGTGGGACTGCGGAACCTGAGTGAGGCTGCCCATTTTTTTGTGAATCCGGATGGAGGTGTTAAGCCGGGGCAGAACAATGGTCCCTCTCTTGCCGCTACTGCGAGCAGGATCGGGATGCTGTTGAGTCAGACTTCAGGAAAAGGCCCGGGGAAAACCATGAAAGGAGGAGGTGGCGGAGGAGGTGGTGGCACGGGAGTATCGTTGATCCCGGAATTTGTCCGGCTTGAAACCCTTTCGGATGGACGGGTCGTCAGTGTGTTCAGGGCACAACTTCCCGCAGGAAAAGCACACCGGGTGCTGGCGGTTCCCTATCTGGTGATGGATGGCGGCACCAAAGAGCAGAAGCAACTGCCGCCTGAGTTTCAGGCCCGTGTCCATTCCATGGAGCTCCTTGAAAGTGGTTTCGAGAGCGCTGAGTCCTCACTCACGGTGGAGAATGCGGGTGGTGACCTGGAGATCCGGTTACAGATGCCCCGTGACGCTGCCGTTGGCCTTAAACTCAAAGTTGAAACAGGTGCAGGCGAATGAGGCGGAATACGGCATTCCCGTTCAACACGATACCGGATGAAATGGTGGAATTCTCCCCTTGGATGCTGGGCACGAGAGGAGAGCCTCTCCATCCTGCCCGCGAGATTCTCGAAAGCTGGGATTATGTCCGGGCTCTGGAGGTTTCATGCGCGATAAAGTTGCCGCTTGATAAGATTGCAGACCATCTGGGCATTCCCCCGGAGGAACTCGGACTGGAGGCTGTGCTGCGTGCGGGCACAGGCAGGGGACGTTTCCCACGGAAGGTTTGGGAGCTGGAGCGCAGGAAGGTTGCTGGTGGAGAGGAGCATCTGGAGTTGCGGGGATGTATGGAGGGTGGGGTGCTATCCTCCCGGCTGCATCTCGAATGCCTGATCGTGCTCTCCGACTCCCCCGCCAAGTATCAGGCCGCAAGCCCTGTGAAGGTTGGATCGCGCCTCTGGTCTAAGCAATTTGATGTCCTGCTGGAGGATGGGGGAGATTCTCGTTTTCCCATGGAATCCCTGAGCTTCAGAGACGCCTTTTCAGGAGAGCCCCATGAGCTGGCCCCATGGTATTTCTACTGGAGCCCGGGCAACTACGACATGGACTTTACCGGCGCGACACGGCTTTACGTGAACACCGATACGGTTGAAATGCATAAACTGCTCGTTGCCGGCGACCCGGTGGCTCTGCAGTCCGTTGTCTACGATGTATTCGGTCAGCTGCTGGCCGGGGCCGTTAGCGACGAGTACTTCTGGAGCGGGATTCATGATTTCCATGAAGGGTCGGTCGGAGGACAGCTCCGCAACTGGCTGGACATGGCCTTCCCGGGGAAACCCATGGGGGCGGTGCAGTCGCTGTATCGTCATAAACCCGGGGCCTTTAATGCCGCTGTCCTTTCTGTGGCGGATATGGGAGTGGCGAAATGACAACGGTTCTTCTCCTCCCCCGCCTGCCACTGATGCATGCAGCCCAGTTACTGGAGAGTTTTGAAATCACACCACCCTCGCCAGTGAGCACCTGCAAGGATCTGGATGCGTTCGCTGACCGGATCACATACGCGCCAAGCGGTGGACACCCGTCACCCGAGAAGGCTATTGAACTTGCCTCCGGGCTGAGAGAGATCGCCTGTGGGTGTGGTTGTCCGGATACAGGGAATCAGGAATCCCGTTCACGGTTCGATGTTGAAGCAACGAAGTACCTGGCCTCTCATCCGCTGCTTCATTCGGGCGAGTCTTTGCGTGATGACGTCTGGGCCTGCTTGGCCATGGTTTTCCTGCCGGATGTGGTGGGGTGGCGTTTCGGTGGATACCCCCGGGAGCGATATTTGGGTGGGGTGCGTAATGCACTGCAGCGGCTGTGGGTTCGGGGAGTCACCCTTGACAGAGGGGAGGCGGCTGAAGATCGATGGGAGCTTGTGGAAAAGCTTTCGGAGGATGGCATGGTCCAGATTTTTGAGCGTGCCTCCATCAGCGGCCATGATCTTCTGGCTCGCGTTATCGCGGAGGCATGGGTGCAGACTGAGGACCAGGTCCCTCCTGGAACAATGGAGGACATCATGCGTCAGGCCATGATTGTGATCCGTTTGCGGAATGAAGTCTATGACTTCCCCGGAATGAAGCCTTCTATCCTGATGGAGGAAGTGTGTGCGGTTTTCTCACTGGCAACCGGTTTGGATGGGTTGGAGTATCGGATTGGCGAGAAATCAGGCGTCGGAGAAAATTCCCGGAAGGAAACCAATACATAAGACAATGAGTGCTGCAGAAGAGACTTCACAACAGATCCCCGGCAAGAGAGGCAGGAGAAAGCTATCAGTTTCCGCACCGTCTGTAGAGGCCTCCAGGGATCCGGAGATGCGGGCGCTTTCAATCCGTCAACCCTGGGCGGAGCAGATCCTGCGTGGGGAGAAACAAATCGAGTACCGGACCGTCGCCTGCACCAACATGATCGGCAGGCGCGTTTATCTCTATGCCTCCGCCCGGCATGACGAGGGAGAGCTGGAGGAATGCCGGCACATGGGCCTGAAGCACAGTGAGCTCCTTACAGGGGTCATTGTCGGGACCATGCAGATCGCCGAATGCACAGGTAGGAAAGGCGACTATCAATGGCACATCCGGGACCCACAGAGGCTGGATGCGCCGTTAAAGCCAGAGAACAAGGCGCAGCCGGTTTGGTTTCGGCCTTTCTCGTGAAATTGGGTGACAAGTGACTTTCCTGCCATCTACACGTACTGCTAAACCTGAAGACCTGCCAAAAATCATATCTTTATGGCGTTCAAACAGTCGCACATTAGGATTCTTCCCTGAGGGTGCATTTCTGGATGCTCTGGAGAAGAATCATATTATCGTGGCAGAGTATAGTGGAGAATTCGCAGGATATCTGCTCTATCGGGTTGGGCGAGATAGGGCGACGATCGTGCACCTTTGCAGTGAAAAGAGGTTTCGGGGTAAAGGGATTGCCCAAGTCCTCAACAAAGCCTTGTTGGAACGGACGTGCCAGGAAGGTTGTGCCGGTGTGGCGTTGTCCTGTCGCAGAGATTTCAATCTCAGTGATTTCTGGACGAACCTGGGATACATCCCTTTAACGGAGAAGCCCGGGAGGAGTGCGAAGGGACACCTACTAACATTCTGGTGGCATGATCACCATCAGCCAGACCTGTTTTCGCACACGGAAAGTACCGCCGATGATGAACGACTTGCTGTAGTGGTGGACATGAATGTTTTGATCCGGTTGCATGAGGAGGATGACTCTCAGGTAGACGAGGTGGCGAAAGCCTTGGAAGCGGATTGGTTGGCGGATTTCATGGAGATTTGTGTCACTCCGGAAGCATACGTGGAGGCCGACCGGGCAGAAAATTCAGCACGAAGAAAGCAGACCAGGCAATGGATCCGACGACACCGCGAATTAAAACCGGATGATGCCGCAGTTGAACGCGCAAAAACACGTTTGTACAAGTATTTCCCTGAAGAGTCACTCGTATCAATCAACGACAGGTCGGACTTTCACCATACCGCATATGCTCTTGCAGCAGATGCTGATGTGCTCATCACCTTGGACGAAAACCTGCTCAAGAGGGCCGGGGACATAGATCCTAAACTAGGTTTGCGGGTGGTCGATCCCGCTGATTTTATATTGAGCATTGACTCATTATTAAGGGGCAAAGAGTATGCGCCAGAGCGTTTGATGGGTTCAAGAGTTTTATCAAGACTGGTGAAGGAGAACGACCGGAAGTCCCTATCTGACTGCTTCCAGGCATCCTCGGCTGGGGAATCCCGAGCCCAGTTCAACGCGAAGGTTCGAAGTTTCTTGGCCAAACCTGTAGATTATGCGGTTTTGTGTCATGAGCACCCAGAAGATGGGTTCCTTACCTTGCTAGTGAAAGGACAGGCTGTGGACGGAAGTCTTTCTCTCCCACTCTTCCGGTTCACAGATCATAATTTGGCCCCAACGTTGGCGAGGCGCTGCCTTTCGAGTCTGATCACCGAGTGTGCGGCGAAAGGGATCGTTTCCTTGCGTGTTACCGATAAACACCTTTCACGAACTGCGGTTGCAGCCCTTGAAGATTTTTATTTCAAGTTAGATGGTTCAGTTTGGGTACGGTATGTAAAGCCAGGCATACATCCCCTTGATGGGGCGTTAGGTTTTATCGAAGAGAAAAATACTGAGCAGCATAAAGCCGCAATCAACCTCACTCCTGAAAGAGCTTTTCAGATTGAACGCCGGCTATGGCCCGGGAAGCTTAAAAATTCTCCACTCCCGTCTTTTGTGGTGCCGATTCGCCCAGGATTCGCAATGCAGTTGTTTGATGCGAACTTGGCCGTGGATGATTTGTTAGGTAGCAGTGAAACCTTGGCATTGGCCTGTGAAAACGTATATTACCGAAGTGCGAAGAGATTTGGTTTGGAGGCCCCGGCTCGGGTTCTGTGGTACGTATCCAAAGGCAATCGGTATTCGGGCTGCATGTCCATCCGCGCGTGTTCATTACTAACAGAGATCCACGTCGACACCCCCAAAAAACTCTATAGCCGATACAAGCGGTTCGGGGTCTTTGAGTGGCGGAATCTCGCAGCCATGGTGCGCGATCCTGCAAGGGACCCGATTATGGCGTTTATATTTTCACATACTGAGCTGTTTACCCACCCGGTTCCGCGTGACTGCTTTCGGACGCATGGTATTCGTTCCAACTTGCAATCTCCTGTTCGAATTGAGGGGGATGCCTTTGAAAAGCTTTACACCTTTGGGATGACACATGGATAGAAACACGTTGCTTCTTTCGATCAAACAGGAATACGCCGAGGCCATTATGGATGGCCGAAAAACCTATGAACTTCGCCGAATGAGGCCAGGGGTGCAAACCGGGGACAGAGTTCTTCTTTACGTGACAGCACCCACATCATCTCTGTGTGGCTACTTTCGTGTTGGCGAGGTAATTACGGGGTCACCCACGCTCATCTGGAATCGAGTTCAATCCGAGGCTGGTGTGACGCGGCGAAGGGCATATGATTATTTACGCAACGCGCGAACCCCCTGTGCGATTGAAGTGCAGAGTGTTGAAAGGTTGAAGGAGGTCATCCACCTTGATGATATCATGAGTGCGTGGTCTGATTTCCGCCCCCCTCAATCGTACCGGTATGTTCCCAAGGAGGTTATGTATAAGCTAGGAGCCCAGCTTGCCGTGAATGAAGTAAAATATGTAGACGCAGTCTGTATACAGAGAAATCCCACCCCCATCCCCGTTATATATACCTGATCCCCCCGTCAGTCTGATCCCGGTTCTCCCGACCGATTTCCGCCCCGTCTCCCCACAAGGAGGCGGGGCTTTTGCATGCAAACACCAAACACCAAACCACAGGAGAACCCCCATGGTCCGACCCTACACCGTCACCGTCGAACTGTTCCGTGGCGCCGCCTACGCGCCGTTCAGCCGCCTCAGCCAGAAGGTGCTGGCCCCGTCGGTACTCGAAGCCTGCTCCCAGGCGGAGACCGAACTGAACACCGTCCTCGGCGACATCGAATACGCCACGGCTGTCGAGGCCCGACCGGTCTGGGAACCCCGGCCGGCCATGCAGGCCAGGTCTGTGGTGCTGGCCGCCTAATCCATCGGTCTTCCTCCCGGTGTGTCCCGCCGGGTGGGAGACCGTCCCTTATCGAGGGATCAAAAGGATTCGAAGGGTTTCTAGAGCCATAGAGGTCATTTTATAAATACCCCCTTTCGCTGAAATAACCCCCTTAATCCCCTTAACCCTCTTTCACACCTTCAAACGGAGATCCTCCCCATGCGCATTCTCACCCGCCCTGAAATCGAGGCCCATGACGACCTCGCCCGACAGATGGCTTTCCATGACAGGCTGCTGAACATGCGGCTGCTGACCATTCTGCATCCCAAATCCGGCAACGAACCGCCCCGGCTTGCCTTTGACAACCAGGTCATAATCACTCCCCGCGCCGATCCCATCGCCAGCCGGTATTCCGTATGGGGACTGCTCGATCAAAGTGGAAAACCTTTCCCCTGGATCGATCTGACCGACTTGATCGGCTGTCCGGGTACCGAAATCGGTTACCTTCAGCACCCGGACTGGAAACATGCCGCGCCCTATCTCCAGTTCCTCAACTGGGCGTATCTGGTGTGCGAAGCTCCGAAGGGCGGATGCGCACTCCGCCACGACCGGCCCCGGGAGGACGCCTGGGATGTGTTTCCGCAGGTTCGGAGGGATTGACACGCAGGTTTATAGCTTGGGGCTTAACCTAACTTCATCCCAATGTCGGTTGACAAAACGGTGTGCTTCGGAAGCCAACTCAAGCATGATGTCTGCCTCCAGTCCTCGAAATCCTGTGCCATACCTAATTCCATCGGGATACGTTGAGCCCTCAGAAACCAGTCTGGCTATTAGGTCGCCAACGGTATTTTGTCCATTTACACGGATACCCCGTAAACCAGTAGCGGGAACGTAAGTCAGTCTTCCTGAAGTTACCTCCTGTCTCACTTCACATTTCCCTACACTCGTCAGTAAATCTTCCAGCCTATGAGAAAACCCTTTGATTTGCTTAACGGGTAGACCCGCTTTTTCCAGGAAGGCTTTGAGGGATAGCTCGATTGAGAGCTGAGTGAGGTAGGTCACCACTTGCGCGGCCTCAAAGTCATAGGTTCCTTCACCGCGCGCATACCGGGCGGTTACAATGAGCCTTTCCGCAAAATCTATATTGTACTCTGTCATTACACCCCTCTCTCTGACCCAGATACACGTCTGAGACAATTCGAAAATTTCAATAAACCTGCAATTTCAACACCAACCAAAAGGTACCCCATGTCCATTCATCTCGAACTCGTATACGGAAAAAAAATCGGGCTGCCCGAGTACAGCTCCCACCACTTCAGCGTCAGCCTGAAGGCCGAAGTCGCCTCCGCCGACGACATCCCCGGCGAAGTCGAACGGATCTACCAGACCCTCCAAGACTCAGTGGACCGGCAGATCGTTCAGCCCGGCTTCGTCCCCGGCCAGGAGGAACCGGTGCCCGTCCGGGTGCTGCCCCCGTCGGAAAAGGCCTGGAAGTGCAGCCCCAAGCAGCGGGATCTGATCCTGAAGCTGGTGGACGAACAGGGTCTGGACCGCACCCAGGTCGATCAGCAGGCCCGTGAGCGCTTCGGAAAGGGCGTGGTCGAACTGAACAAGCTGGAGGCCAGCGGGCTGATCGACAGCCTGATGCCCGGCCAGAACCGCGGCCGCAAGCCCCGGAGGGCCGCCTGATGGACGAGACCATGCGTTCCGAACCGAACAGCGACCCGCTGGAGTATCTCAGCGCCAGCCGTCTGAAAAGCTTCTTGGCCTGCCGGCTGAAGTTCTACTACGAGAAGGTGCTGGGCCTCCCGGCGCCTTCCTCTCCCAACCTGCAGATCGGCAAGGCCGTCCACGCCGGCCTGGAGGCCTTCCACAAAGCCCAGTGGGCCGGGGAGGATCCCAGTCCGGAACTGGCGCTGGAGGCCTACCACAACGCCTTCTTCGCCCTGGAGAAGGACGATCCGGTCGATTACCGCTCCAAACCCCGCTCCGAGTGCATCGAGACCGGCAAACGGACCATAAGCGCCTACCTGGACTCCGATGTGTCGAAGGACCGCCGGGCCATCCTGGGCGTCGAGGCCTACCTGCGCCGGGAACCGGACGAACTGCCCCTGCCGCTGGTCGGGGTGGTGGATCTGGTTCGGGAAGGGAACGTGCCGGTGGACTTCAAGACCGTGGGTGCCACCCCGGATCTGCAGGAGGAGGCCTGGAGCCATCAGCTCCAAATGGTCTGCTATTTCCTGCTGCTGGGCGACGCCACCGGCGAAGTGCCCGGCCAGGCCGAACTGGTCTATCTGGTGAAGACCAAGTCCCCGAAGATCATCCGGCACCAGCTCCCGCCCATCGACCTCATTCAGATGGAACGGTTCAAACGCCTCACGGATGTCTACGTCCAGGGCAACCAGCGACAGGAGTACTATCCCAGCCCGGGGATGCACTGCCGGTGGTGTGCCTACCGTTCCCGGTGTCGTGCCTGGGGCAAACAGGCCGCCTGAACCGATCCCCGCTCTGCGGAATCATCTGTCAACACAAGTTGTCAACCACTCCCCGTCCGGACTGTCCGGGCGGGGAGTTCTCTTTTCCCATTCCAACCAAGGAGACCCTTATGCCCTGCAATCTGCTTCTGCATTGCGGCTCGGACTTTGTTTCCCGGGCCGAACTCGGTCGGGTGCCCACCCCGTCCTCCACCCGCACCTGGCAACCGATCCCCCATTTCCAGATCCTCCAGGAGGTGATCAACGCACTGCCCCGTTACGACATGCGCGTCGTGTCGGAGGCCCACGGGCTCACCCATGACGGCAACCGCTTCTTCGGCCTGCTGGAAATCGCCAACGGATCCAGTCATCCGGATTACAGCCGGGTGATCGGCATCCGAAACAGCCACGACAAGCGCTTCCCTGCAGGTTTAGTGCTTGGCAACCAAGTGCTTGTGTGTGACAACCTGTCCTTTTCCGGCGAGATCAAGGTGGCCCGGAAACACACCCCGATGATCGTCCACGACCTGCCGCATCTGATCGACGACGCGGTCTGCCGCATCCACTGCGGATGGACCGAACAGGACCGGCGCATCGAGCGCTACCGGGAGCACCGGATGTCCGACCCGGCGGTCCACGACCTGACCATCCATGCCCTCGACCGGGGCGTGATCTGCGGCAGTCAGGTCCCCAAGGTGCTCCAGGAGTACCGTGAGCCCCGTCACGAGGCATTCCGGCCCCGGACGCTCTGGAGCCTGTTCAACACGTTCACCGAGGTGCTGAAAGGGAACCTGGGCCTGCTCCCCGGGCGGACCCAGCGCCTGCACATGCTCTGTGACGCCCATGCCGGGCTGAACTGAACTTTCAACCGTACCAAAGGATGACTATTTATGAAGAACCGTTTTACACCCCTGAAGGCCTTGGCCGTGCTTCCCGTCGTATGTGCGCTCAGTGCC